>VFQP010000102.1_pt1 | contig 246317 bp, 238 predicted proteins | sample 3512351 | NCBI WGS metagenome assembly VFQP01 (sample SAMN10412372, study PRJNA504923) | tailings metagenome | isolation source: Relicate 1 Philex TSF1 revegetated site | place: Philippines: Tuba, Benguet | collected 2017-08-29 | reverse complement strand
GCGCGCCGCCGCATGGCGGCATGGCGGCGGGCATCGACCGCATCGTCATGCTGCTGGCCGAGGAGCCGAATCTCCGGGAAGTGAACATGTGGCCGATGAACCAGCAGGGCGAGGAGCTGATGATGGGCTCCCCCTCGGCGGTGGAGCCGGCGCGGCTCAAGGAGCTCTCGATCCGCATCGATCTTCCGCCGGCCAAGGGTGCCACGGCGCCCAAGGCTTCCTAGATTGGGCGCGTCAGCGCCAGGAGCCACGATGCGCCGCACCCTTCTCGCCGCAGCCTTCGCGCTGCTCGCCCTGCCGGCCGCGGGGCAGGACGCCCCCCAGGGGGTGGCCCAGGGGCCGCGCGCGGGGATCAGCGCCGAGGCGTTGGCCGCCGGCATCGCACGGATGGCGCCGCACCGCGCGGCCTACCGGCTCGACATGGCGGAGGCGCGCAACTCCGGCATCGCCGCGGTCCGCGGCGCGATGGTGTTCGACGTGAACGACGCCTGCGAGGGCTGGACCACGCGCCAGCGCATGACGATGACCGTGGTGGACCGCGACGGGCAGGAGGTCGAGACCGTCTCCGACTACGCCACATGGGAAGCCAAGGACAATTCGCGCCTTCGCTTCTCGCTCACGCAATCCAGCCAGGGCGCCGTGAGCCAGCGCGTCGCCGGCGAGGCGGAGCTGAACGCCGAGGGCGCGGGCCGCGTCCGCTACAGCGAGCCCGCCGGCGAGGAGCAGGACCTGCCCGCCGGCACGCTGCTGCCGATGCGCCACACCGTTCTGTCGGTGGAGACGGCGCGGGCCGGCCGGCGGCTGGTCACGGCGCCGCTGTTCGACGGCACCTCGGAGGACGGCGCGCAGGACACCACGACGATCATCGCCAACTGGAGCGCCGAAGCCGGCAAGACGGCCTTCCCGCTGCTCGAGGGCCGGGCCTCGGGGCGGATGCGGATCGCCTTCTTCGAGCGCGGCGCCGGGACGAGCGGGGCGAGCCAGCCGGAATACGAGGTCGGCCTCCGCTACTACGAGAACGGCGTGGCCGACGACCTGCTGATGGATTTCGGAGAGTTCTCGGTCCGCGGCACGCTGCTCGAACTGCAGGCCATGCCGGGCGGCTGCTGAAGGCCGCTCACGCCACGACCAGCGGCGCGAAGGCCTCGCCCCGCGCGATCGCCGCCCAGTCCCAGGCGATGCCGTTGCCGGGCACGCCGGGCGGGATCGCATGGCCCTCGGCGATCTCGATGCGGCTCGTGGTGATGTCGTCGAGCTGGGGGATGTGCTCGAGCCAGGCGCCGTTCGGAACCGCGGCGACCAGCGGCAGGTGCAGCTCCATCAGGAAATGCGGGCAGACGGGGATGTTGAACGCCTCGGCGAGATGCGCGGTCTTGAGCCAGGGCGTGATGCCGCCGATCCGCGCCACGTCCACCTGCACGACATGGCAGGCGCCGCGGGCGAGATAGTCGCGGAACTGCGCGGGGTGATAGAGGCTCTCGCCCACCGCGACGGGGATGCGCGTGGCGGCGGCGAGCCGGACATGGCCTTCCACGTCCTCGGCCGGCAGCGGTTCCTCGTACCAGGCGAGGTCGAGGCCGGCGGCCTCGAAGGCGGCGGCGCGGCGGATCGCCTCGCCCACGCGGAAGCCCTGGTTGGCGTCGGTCATGATCTGGAATTGCGGCCCGACAACGCGGCGCACGGCGGCGAGGCGGCGGAGGTCCTCCTGCAGCGTGGGACGGCCGACCTTGATCTTGGTGCCGCGGAACCCCTGGGCGAGGGCGGCTTCCGCCTCGGCGACGAGTTCGGCATCGGGGATGTGCAGCCAGCCGCCTTCCGTGGTGTAGACGGGCACGCGCGGCTGCGCGCCGCCGGCGAGCAGGTGCAGCGGCTGGCCGAGCTTGAGGCCGCGCAGATCCCAGAGCGCGGTGTCCACCGCGGCGAGCGAGAGCGCGGTGAGGGGCCCGACCGAGAGCGCATGGGTCGCCATGAAGAGATCCTGCCAGATCGCCTCGATCGCCCCCGCCTCGCGGCCGATCAGGCGCGGCGCCAGGTGGTCGCGCAGCAGCGCGACGATGGAGGAGCCGCCCTGGCCGATCGTGTAGGTGTAGCCGGTGCCGGTCGCGCCATCGGCATCGGTGATGCGCAGGATCGGCGTCTCCTGCGCGGCGAAGGACTGGATGGCATCGCTGCGCGCCACCTTCGGCGCCAGGTCCACCTGCCTGATCTCGACGCGGACGATGCGGGCCATCTGCTCTTGCCTCCCTCTGGTGGCGCGATGATACGCTGGCGCCAACGAAACAGGAGGCGTCATTGCGACCGGCCGGGACGGAGGAGGAGGAGCTCTTCGCCGAGCTTCTCAAGGAGGAGGCGGCCGCGCCCGATCCGGGATGGGCGATGGCGCCCGAGGACTGGCTGACCTTCGCGCTGTTCTGGGCGCTGGCGGCGGTGGTCTTCCTCCAGTTCTTCACCCGCTACATCCTGAACGACAGCCTGGCCTGGACCGAGGAGATCGCGCGCTACCTGCTGATGGCGCTGACCTTCGCCGGCAGCGCCACCGCGGCGCGGCGCGGGGCGCATATCAGCGTGGACTTCCTGCTGCTGGCCCTGCCCGAAGGCCGCCAGCGGCTGGCGCGCGCGGGCGTCGCGGCGGTGACCGTCGGCTTCTTCGCGATGCTGACCTGGCTCTGCTGGCAGGTGGCGGAGGCGATGCGATTCCAGCCGATGGTCGTGGTGGATTGGCCACTGTCCTATGTCTACTGGGCGATCCTGGCGGGCCTCGTGCTGACGACGCTGCGGCTGGCCGAGACGGCGTGGCGCCGCTTCCGGCAGGGAGAGGCGGCATGACCGCGATCCTCTTCGTCAGCTTCCTCTTCCTGCTGATCGTCGGCGTGCCGGTGGCGGTGGCGCTCGGCGGGGCCTCGCTGATCTTCGTCTGGTTCGACCAGTCGGTCCCGCCGCTCGTCGTGCTGCACCGGATGGCCTCCGGCGTGGACAGCTTCCCGCTGCTGGCGATCCCCTTCTTCATCATGGCGGGCAGCCTGATGAACACGGCCGGCATCACGGAGCGCATCTATTCCTTCGCCGTCGCGCTGGTCGGCTGGCTGCATGGCGGGCTCGGCCAGGTGAACGTGGTGGGCAGCGTGATCTTCGCCGGCATGTCGGGCACGGCGGTGGCCGATGCAGGCGGGCTCGGCAACATCGAGATCAAGGCGATGAAGGACCACGGGTACCCGGCGCCCTTCGCCGTCGGGCTGACCGGTGCCTCCTCCACCATCGGGCCGATCATCCCGCCCTCGCTGCCGCTGGTGATCTATGGGGTGATGGCGAATGCCTCGGTCGGGCAGCTTTTCGCGGCGGGGCTGATCCCGGGGCTCGTCATGGCGGCGGTGCTGATGGCGACCGTTGCCTTCTTCGCCTGGAAGCGCGGCTTCGACCGGGACGCGCATTTCCGCTGGGCGCGGCTGTGGCACACCTTCCGCCGCGCCTTCCTGCCGCTGCTGACGCCGGTGCTGCTGGTGGGCGGCATGACCTCCGGCGCCTTCACGCCGACCGAGGCGGCGATCGCCGCGGCCTTCTATGCGCTGTTCCTCGGCGCGGTGGTCTACCGCACGCTTTCCTGGCGGAGCTTCCTGCGGGTGACGATGGAGACCGCCGAGACGACGGCGGTGGTGCTGCTGATCGTCGCCGGCGCCTCCATCTTCGGCTGGCTGATCACCACGACGCGGGTGACGGAGATGGTGGCCGGCGCGGTGCTGTCGCTCACCTCGGAGAAATGGGCGATCCTGCTGCTGGTGAACATCCTGCTGCTGGTGGTGGGCTGCTTCCTGGAGACGGTGGCGGCGATCACCATCCTGGTGCCGGTGCTGCTGCCGCTGATGATCGCGGTCGGCGTGGACCCTGTGCATTTCGGCATCATCATGGTGCTGAACCTGATGATCGGGCTGCTGACGCCGCCGGTGGGCATGGTGCTCTACATCCTCTCGCGCGTTTCCGGCCTGACCTTCGAGCAGACGATGCGCGCCTGCGCGCCCTTTCTCATTCCGCTGTTCATCTGCCTCGCCCTCGTCACCTACTGGGAGGGCATGGTGATGTGGCTGCCGACGATGATCTATCGGAGCTGAGCGGCTTGTCCCCGCCGCCGGCCCGGGCCAGATTCGCCGGGTGAGGAAGGCGGGAGGAAGCAAGGGCGGATGAGCGCGGCGCGTTCCATGCCGCTTGCTGGGCCGCGCGCGGGGCCGCGCGGCAGGCAGCCGGACGATGCGGGGCGCGCGGCCATCGCCGAGGCGCTTGCCGGCATGGCGCCGCGGCGCGACCTGCTGATCGAGTATCTGCACGCGCTGCAGGACCGCTTCGGCGCGCTGCGCGAGGGGCACCTGTTGGCACTCGCGGAATGGCTGCGCCTCGCCCCCGTCGAGGTGTTCGAGGTGGCGAGCTTCTACGCGCATTTCGAACTGATCGGCGACGGCGATCCGGCGCCCGCGCCACCGATCCGCGTCTGCGTCGGGCTGCCCTGCGCGATGGCGGGCGGCGCGGCGCTGCTGGCACTGCCCGGCCGGGTGATCCCCGCGCCCTGCATGGGCGCCTGCCATCGCGCGCCGGCGGCAGCGCTGGGGCATGACCTGGTGGAGCATGCGACACCCGAGAAGCTGCGCGCGCCGCGGCGGCACGAGCTGCCCGCGCCGTCTTCGCGACGCCTGCCCGAACCGCCGGATGCCGAGACGATGCTCGCGCGGCTCGAAGCCTCCGGCCTGCGCGGGCTTGGCGGCGCGGGCTTCCCGGCGGCGCGGAAATGGCGGCTGGTGCGCGCGCAGCCCGGGCAGCGGCATCTCGTGGTCAATGCCGACGAGGGCGAACCGGGGACCTTCAAGGACCGCCACTGCCTGGAAACCGATCCGCGCCGCGTGCTCGAGGGCATGCTGCTGGCGGCGCGCGCGATCGGCGCCGAGGCGTGCTGGATCTACCTCCGCGACGAATACCCCCATCTGCGCGCGCGGCTGGCGCGGGAGATCGCGGCACTCGGCGCTGTCGGCCCCGCGATCCATCTGCGGCGCGGCGCGGGCGCCTATATCTGCGGCGAGGAGACGGCGCTGCTGGAGAGCCTGGAAGGCCGGCGCGGCTATCCGCGGCACAAGCCGCCCTATCCGGGCGAGGCGGGCCTGTTCGGCCAGCCGACGCTGATCCACAACGTGGAGACGCTGTGGTTCCTGCCGGAGATCCTCGCCAGCGACGAGGCCGCGGCGGAATTCGCGCGCACGCGGCCGCGCTTCTATTCGGTCTCGGGCCGCGTGCGGGAGCCGGGCGTGGTGCTCGCGCCCTCCGGCACCACGGCACGCGAATTGATCGCGCGCTGCGGCGGCATGGCGGACGGGCACCGCTTCGCGGCCTACCTGCCGGGCGGTGCCTCGGGCGGCATCCTGCCGGCGCGGATGGCCGATCTGCCGCTCGACTTCGGCGCGCTGGAGCCGCATGGCTGCTTCGTCGGCTCGGGGGCCGTCATCGTGCTGTCCGATCGCGACGACCTGGGCGAAGCGGCGCGCAACCTCGTCCGCTTCTTCCGCGACGAGAGCTGCGGGCAATGCACGCCCTGCCGCGTCGGCACGGCGAAGGCCGCGCGGCTGCTGGACGCGCCGCACTGGGACCGCGCGCTGCTGCGGGAGCTTGCCGCCGCGATGGCGGATGGCTCGATCTGCGGGCTCGGCCAGGCGGCGCTGAACCCGGTGCTCTCGCTGCTGCGCCACTTCCCGGAAGACGCGGTGCCATGAGCATCGGCTTTACCTTCGACGGCGTCGCGCTGCACGCCGAGCCCGGCGAGACGATCTGGCAGGCGGCGACGCGCGCGGGCATCGCGATCCCGCATCTCTGCCATCTCGAGGCGCCGGGCTATCGGCCCGACGGCAATTGCCGCGCCTGCCTGGTCGAGATCCCGGGCGAGCGCGCGCTCGCGGCCTCCTGCATCCGCAAGCCCACGGAAGGGATGGCGGTGCGCGGCGCGACGCCGCGAGTCGAGGCCGCGCGGCGAATGGTGTTCGAACTGCTGCTGGCCGACATGCCGGGTGGCGCCGCGCGCGACCCGTCGGGTGGCTTCGCGCGCTGGGCCGAGGCGCTCGGCGTGGCGCAAAGCCGCTTCGCGCCGGAGCCGCGCGCGATCGCGCCCGATCCCAGCCATCCGGCGATGGCCGTGCAGCTCGATGCCTGCATCGCCTGCGGCCTCTGCGAGCGCGCCTGCCGCGAGGTGCAGCACAACGACGTCATCGGCTTCGCCGGGCGCGGCATCGGCGCGCGCGTGGTGTTCGATGCGGCGCTGCCGATGGGCGCGAGCAGTTGCGTCGGCTGCGGCGAATGCGTGCAGGCCTGCCCGACCGGCGCGCTGCTGCCGAAGCCCGCGCTCGATGCCGAGGGCCGGCGCGATTCCCGGCCGACGCAGAAGGTCGCCTCCGTCTGTCCCTATTGCGGCGTCGGCTGCCAGCTCGATTTCCATGTGCGGGACGGCGCGATCGTGGAGGTCACGGGCCGCGACGGCCCGGCCAATCGCGGCCGGCTCTGCGTGAAGGGGCGCTTCGGCTTCGACTATCTCCATCACCCGGATCGCCTGACGACGCCGCTGATCCGCATCGCGCCGAAGGACCCCGCCGACTGCCTCGATCCGGCGGCCGCGCGCGGGAAATTCCGCGAGGCGACGTGGGAGGAGGCGCTGGCGCGCGCCGCGGGCGGGCTGCGCGCCATCCGGGAGTCGCGCGGGCCACGGGCGCTGGCCGGCTTCGGCTCGGCCAAGGGCTCGAACGAGGAGGCCTATCTGTTCCAGAAGCTGGTGCGCACCGGCTTCGGCACGAACAACGTGGACCACTGCACGCGGCTCTGCCACGCGGCCTCGGTGGCCGCGCTGCTCGAGGGGATCGGCAGCGGCGCGGTGACCGCGCCCTTCACCGCGGCGCAGGACGCCGAGACGATCATGGTGATCGGCGCGCGGCCGACCGAGAACCATCCCGTCGCCGCGACCTTCCTGAAGGAGGCCGTGTCGGACCGAAGGCACGCCTCCGGCGCGACGCGCGGCGCGAAGCTGATCGTGATGGACCCGCGCGGCACCGGGCTCGACCGCTTCGCCACGGAGGTGGTGCGCTTCGAGGCCGGGCGCGACGTGCCGCTGCTGAACGCGATGCTGCATGTGGTGATCGCCGAAGGGCTGCACGATGCCGCCTATGTCGCGGCGCATACGACGGATTTCGAGGCGCTCGCCGCGCATGTCGCGGCCCTGACGCCGGAGGCGATGGCGCCGCTCTGCGGCGTCGCGCCGGCGCAGATCCGCCGCGTCGCGCGGCTCTACGCGAAGGCGCGGACGGCGCTGATCTTCTGGGGCATGGGCGTCAGCCAATCCACCCACGGCACCGACACGACGCGCTGCCTGATCGCGCTCGCGCTGCTCTGCGGCCAGGTCGGGCGGAAGGGCACGGGCCTGCACCCGCTGCGCGGTCAGAACAACGTGCAGGGCGCCTCGGATGCCGGGCTCATTCCGATGAGCTTCCCGGACTATCACCCGGTCGGCGAGGCGGCGACGCGGGCGCGGCTGGAATCGCTCTGGGGCGCGACGCTCGATCCGGTGCCGGGATTGACGGTTGTGGAGATCCTGCACGCGGCGGAGCGCGGCGAGATCGCCGGCATGTACATCATGGGCGAGAACCCGGCGATGTCCGACCCCGATCTCGCGCATGCGCGGGCGGCGCTGGCGAAGCTCGATCACCTGGTGGTGCAGGACCTGTTCCTGACCGAGACGGCCTGCCTCGCGGATGTGGTGCTGCCGGCCTCGGCCTGGCCGGAGAAGACGGGCACCGTCACCAACACCAACCGCCAGCTGCAGATGGGGCGCGCGGCGCTGGCGCCGCCGGGCGCGGCGCGGCAGGACCTCGAGATCATCGTCGCGATGGCGCGCGGGCTCGGGCTCGATTGGCGCTATGGGCATCCGCGCGAGGTCTTCGCGGAGATGGCCGAGGCGATGCCGAGCCTCGCGCATATCACCTGGGACCGGCTGGAACGCGAGGGCAGCGTGACCTATCCCTGCCCCGCGCCGGATGCGCCGGGCGCGGAGATCGTCTTCGGCGACCGCTTCCCCACGCCGGATGGTCGCGCGCGCTTCGTCCCGGCCGCACCGCGTGATCCGGCGGAACTGCCCGATGCGGCGTATCCCTTCGTGCTGACGACGGGGCGCGAATTGGAACACTGGCACACCGGCGCGATGACGCGGCGCGCGAGCGTGCTCGATGCGCTGGAGCCGGCGCCGACGGCACGGCTGGCGCCGGAGACGCTGGCGCGGCTCGGCCTGGCGCCCGGGGCACGCATCCGGCTCGTCACGCGGCGTGGCGCGGTGGAGCTCGCGGCGCGGGCCGATCCGGCACTGCCCGAGCGCCTGGTTTTCCTGCCCTTCGCCTATCGCGAGGCGGCGGCGAACCTGCTGACCAACCCGGCGCTCGATCCGATGGGGAAGATCCCCGAGTTCAAGTTCTGCGCCGTGCGCGTCGAGCGCGCGTGACGATCACCCGGGCAGGGGGCGCGCCTGGTCTGCACCCATCCGCCGCTCCAGCCGGCGCACCGCGGCAGAGATGACCAGGATCAGCACCAGGTATTCCAGGATCAGGATCGTGTAGATCTCGAGCGGGCGGAACACCGTGACCACCAGCTCGTTCGCCTTGCGCGTGATCTCCTGGTAGCCGATGACGCTGGCGAGCGAGCTCATCTTCACGACGTAGATGAACTGGTTGGCCAGCGGCGGCAGCACGCGCCGGATCGCCTGGGGCAGGATCACGAAGCGCAGGCGCTGCCAGGGCGAGAGGCCGAGCGCCATCGCCGCCTCGCGCTGGCCCTGCTCCACGCTCTGGATGCCGGCGCGGAAGATCTCCGCCTCGAAGGCGGAATCGCAGATCGCGATGGCGAGCACCGCGGCGGCGAAGACATCGAGGCGGATGTCGAGCACCACCGGCAGGCCGTAGAACACCCAGAGGATCATCACCAGGATCGGGATGGCGCGGAACAGCTCGACATAGGCGCGGTTGGCCCAGCGCAGCGGCCGCCAGCGCGCCATGCCGAGCAGCGCAACGGCGAGCCCGAGCATCACGGAGAGCAGCATCGCCGCGAGCGAGAGCGAGATGGTGGCCGAGAGGCCCGAGAGCAGGAAGCCGAGATTCGCCTGGCCGCGCGGATCGGCCGGGTTCACCACATGCCAGCCCCAGTTGCCGCCGCATCCGGCCAGCAGCAGCGGCAACAACAGAACGCCCCCTCGCATCGCCCGTCCTTCGCGCCTGTTGCACCGCAACAGGCAATGTCGCACGCTATCGCCTTCGCGCAAGCGAGGAGGCCCCCCCGATGAACCGTCGCCATCTTCCGGCCGCCGCGGCCGCCGCCGCGCTCGCGCTGCCCGTCCAGGCGCAGGCGCAGGGGGCCGCCGGCGGCAAGCTCGCGGCGCTGCAATCGGCCGGGCGCATCCGCTTCGGCACCACGGGCGACTTCAACCCGATGAGCTTCCGCGACCCGGCGAGCCGCGAGTACCGCGGCCACCAGATCGAGGCGGCACAGCAACTCGCGCGGGACATGAACCTGCGCGCGGAATTCGTCGCGACGGACTGGCGCACGCTCATCAACGGGCTGGTCGCGGATCAGTACGACGTGGTGTTCACCGGCACCTCGATGTCCGTCCCGCGCGCGATGGCAGCGAGCTTCACCATCCCCTGGGGCCGCAGCGCCTTCCTCCCGCTCGTGCGCCGGCGCGACGCCGCGCGCTTCGCCAACTGGGACGCGCTGAACCAGCGGAGCGTCACGGTCGGCACCAATCTCGGGACGACGATGGAGACCTGGGTGCAGGGCGCGCTGCCGGGTGCGACGCTGCGCCGCGTGGAGAGCCCGGCGCGCGACTGGCAGGAACTGCTCGGCGGGCGGGTGGATGCGGTGGTGTCCTCCACCATCGAGGCTGCCTTCCTGACGCGCGAATACCCCGATCTCGTCGCCATCCTCACCGACCAGCCGCGCAACCCCATCCCGATGGCCTTCCTCGCGCCGCTGAACGACATGCCCTTCACGAACTTCCTGAACGCCTGGGTGCGCATCCGGCTCGACAGCGGCTTCTTCGACGAGCTCGCGCGCAAATGGGGCCTGGTGCAGGCGTGACCGTCCACCACCGCAGGAGAGAAAGACGATGACCCCACGAACAACCCGCCGCCTGCTGCTCGGCGCCGCGCTGGCGATGCCGGCGGTGGCCCAGGCCCAGCCAGCGCGCCGCCGGATGCGCTTCTGCCTCGACTGGACCTGGCAATCCGCGCATTCGGCCTGGACGCTGGCCGCCGATCGCGGCTTCTTCGGGGAAGCCGGGCTCGATGTGCAGATCGACCGCGGCTTCGGCTCGGGCGACACGATGACGAAGATCGCGGCCGGGACCTACGACATCGGCTTCGCCGACACCAACCTGCTGCTGAAGTTCAACCACGAGAACCCGAACGCGCAGCTCACCTCCGTCTTCGTGCTCTACGACGCCTCGCCCAACGCGGCGATCTTCCTCCGCTCCTCCGGCATCCAGCAACCGAAGGACCTTGAGGGGCGCCGGATCTCGGTGACGGATGGCGAAGGCACGCGGCTGCTGTTCCCGATCTTCGTGCGCGCCAACCAGCTCGACATGTCGAAGATCGAGCTGATGTCGGTGACGGCGCAGCTGCGCGACACGCTGGTGATCCAGCGCCGCGCGGATGCAACGCTCGGCTTCCTGACGACGACGGCGCTGAACATGGTCGGCGCCGGCGTGCCGCGCGGCGACATCGGCTGGCTGCAGTACAACCGCTGGGGCGTGGAGCTCTATTCCTCGGGCCTGGTCGTGCGGAAGGACTATGCCGAGCGCAACGGCGACATGGTCTCCGCCTTCATCGCGGCGACGATCCGCGGGCTGCGCGGGATGCTGGCCGATCCGCGCGAGGCGATGGCCTCGCTCAAGCGGCGGGAGCCGCTGATCGACGAGGCGCTGGAGATCTCGCGCAACGAGCTGATCAACGAGGTCGCGCTGCTGACGCCGCATGTGCGCGCCAACGGCGTGAGCAGCGTGGACCGCGCGCGCTTCGAGCGTTCGGCGGCGCAGGTGGCGGAGGCCTTCGGCGTGCCGATCCGGCCGACGATGGACTTCACCTACACGGACCGCTTCCTGCCGGCGGACCGGCGCATCGTGTAGCGCGCCGTCAGGCGTCGCCCGCCCAGCGCGCGGCGACGCCCTTCGGGATGCGGCCCAGGCTGCGGGCCTTGTCCCAGACGCGGCGGATCGCGGCGGCGCCGCGCCGGGTGACGGCCTGCTCGTCCGCGACCGTGACGCGATGCGCGCGGATCAGCGGCGTGCCATCCACGATCAGCGTGTGCAGGTCGGCGGCGACGCCGTTGGTGAGCAGCGCCTGCAGCGGGTTCCACACCGGCTGGTAGCGCGCGGCCGCGAGGTCGAACAGCACGAGGTCCGCGCTGGCGCCAGATGCGATGCGGCCGAGATCGTCGCGGCCGATCGCCGCGGCGCCGCCCGCCGTCGCGGCGGTGAGCATCGCCTCGGCCGAGGCGATCCCGCCGCGCCCCGCCTGCACCTTGGCCAGCATCTGCGCCACCCGCAGTTCCGCCACCATGTCGAGCCCGACGCCATCCGTGCCGACGCCGAGCCGCACGCCGCTGTCCAGGAAGCGGGCGAAGGGCACGCCGAGGCCGCTGCGGGCGAAGGCGTAGGGGCAGGAGGCGACCGCCGCGCCATGCGCGCGGACGATGCCGAGTTCCTCGTCCGTCGCCTTGACGCAATGGGCGAGCACGGTCCCGGGGCGGAGCAGGCCGAGGTCGCGCAGGTGTTCGATAGGCGACTTGCCGTAGCGGTCGCGCACGATGGCGAGCTCCACGTCGCTCTGCGCGGCGTGGATGGTGAGCGGGCAGCCGGTCTCGTCCACCGCGTCGCGGATCGCGGTGAGCAATTCGGGCGTGCAGGTGTCGAGGCCGTGCGGGCCGAAGCCGATACGGGTGCGGCCGCGCGGGCCCTCGTCATGCTGCCGGAACAGCGCCATCACCGTGTCGAAGCCGGTATCCGCGGCGGGCGGCGCGGTGATGGGGCGGCCATCCGGCGTCATGTCCATCTTCGGCGTCGAGAACAGGTAGGGGCAGGAATAGGTGCGCAGCCCGAGTCCGCGGCCGCGCGCGATGAAGGGCGCCTGCTGGAGCCGCCAGACATCCATGATGGTGGTGGAGCCGCCCTTCATCGTCTCGATCAGCGCCATCTCCGCGACGTCGCCGATCTCCTCCTCGGTCAGCGTCTCGGCGGCGATGTCGCCGAGCGGCATGAGGAGCGAATAGACGATGTCGCCGGGCAGGTCGTCCGCGGCGATGTCGTCCGCCAGGCCGCGGAACAGCGGCGCGGAGAAGGCGTGGTTGTGCAGGTTGACGAAGCCCGGGAGCAGCAGGCCCTCGGGCAGCGCGATCCGCTCGGCGTCCAGCGTCGGGCGATCGCGCACGACATCGGCGATGCGGTTGCCCTCGAGGATGACGAAGCCGCGGCGCAGGCCCTCCGCAGCATCCCAGATCCAGCTCGGCTCGATGATCAGGCGGCGCATTTCGGTCTCCGGCAGGGCTGCGCTACGGTAGCGGCGGCGACGGAAGGGGCAAGGCGTGTTCGAGGCGGCGCTGCTGGAAAGGGTGCGCGCCAGGCGCGGCGGGCGGGTGCATGTGACGACGCGGCTCGATCCCGCACGGACGGTGCTGCTGGTGGTGGACATGCAGCTCGCCTTCACGCGGGAAGGCGCGCCATCCGGCACCGGCGATGCGCCGAGCGTGATCCCGGCGATCAATCGCGTGGCCGCCGCACTGCGCGGGCGGGGCGGGCATGTCGCCTTCTCGCGCGGGACCTTCGATGCCACGGAGGATGGCGGCTGGCCGGGATTCTACCGGCGGATGGTCGCGCCCGATCTCGCACAGCGCATCCTGGACGGGCTGCGCGAGGGGCATGAACTGCATGCGCTCGATCCGGCGCTGGAGGTCGCGGCGGGGGATTTCGTGTTTCCGAAGTCGCGCTATTCCGCCTTCGCGCCCGGTGCCTCGCCGCTGCCGGAATGGCTCGTGGCGCGCGGCGTGCGGACGCTGCTGGTGGCGGGGACGCTGACCAATGTGTGCTGCGAGAGCAGCGCGCGGGATGCGATGCAATGGGGCTACGAGACGGTGATGATCGCGGATGCCAATGCCGCGCGCGACCGCGCGGCCCATGCGGCGACGCTCGCGACCTTCCTCGAGTTCTTCGGCGACGTGCTGACCGCGGCACAGGTGGTCGGGCTGATCGAGGGCGGCGAACTCGCTGGCTAGATGCAGCGGACGGAGACGAGCGCCTGGGTGCCGCCGCGCACGGTGGCGATGGCGGCCTCCAGCGCGGCGTCGAGGTCCACCGCACGCTCCACGCGCCAGCCGCGTCCGCCGCAGGATTCGACGATGCGGACATGGTCGGGGCGCACGCCGAAATCGCTCATCGGGATGCGGCCGGAGGCGACGGCCGCGCCCTGCGGATACATCGCCTGCGTCGCGCGCTTGACCGCGCCGTAGCCGCCATTGTCGAAGATCACGCTCAGCACGGGCAGGTGCTCCGCCGCGCCCGCCATGTGGCAGGCGATGGGGTTGGCGAAGAGGTACGAGCCGTCGCCGAGGGCCGCGACCACCAGCCGCTCCGGCGCGGCGAGCTTGGCGCCGAGCGCCGCCGGCAGGCCCCAGCCGAGCGAGCCGACGGGGGAGGAGCCGAAGAAGCCCATGGGATGGCGCAGCGTCATGGCGGCGCGCACCAGCGGATACTCGTTGACCAGCGACACATCGGGCCCCGGGCCGCCAAGTGCCGCGGCAAGGCGCGCGGAGACAAAGGCCATGCTCATCGGCTCGCCCGCCGGCGGCGGTGCGGCGCGGCGCGCCGCGTGCTGCGCGGCCATCGCCGCCCCGCGCGCCGCGATGCGGGCCGAGTCGGCGCGGCGCGCGAGGGCCACCGCCAGCGCGGGAATGACCTGTGCGGCGCCGGCGGCGAGCGCGGCCTCGCCGCCGAAGCCGCGCATCGGGTAGCGGCGGAACAGCGGGTCGGGACCGGCATGGAACACGCGCGCCTCGGCACCCGGGGCGCGGTGTGCCGGAATCCAGGGCACGTCGCATTCCAGCACGAGGATCGCATCGGCTTCCGCGAGCCAGGGATCCACCTCGAAGCCGCCATGCATCGGATGGGCGTTGTCCAGGCTGTGGTAGCGCGGGCGGAACTCCACAACGCGCAGCGCGAAGCGGGCCGCGAGATCGGCGAGCAGGGCGGGCACGGCCGGATCGCGCCCGGCGGAGGCGGTGACGAGGAGCGGGCGCTCGGCCTGCGCGAGGGCCTCGGCGATGCGCGCGATCGCCTGCGGGTCGGGTGCGGCGGGCGCAACCGGTGGCAGGGCCGGCGCGGCGAGCGGCGGTGCGGGCGCAGCCAGCACCTCGCGCGGCAGCAGCAGCGCGACCGGGCCCGGCGGATCGGAGCGCGCGATGGCGAGCGCGCGATCCACGGCCAGCGCGACCTGCTCGGGGCGGCGCAACTCGTAGTCCCACTTCACCGCCTCGCGCAGCATGCCGGCCTGGTCGAACATCTCCTGCGCCCAGTGGATGTTGAGGCTGCGCGCGCCGGGCGCGCCGGATTCCAGCAGCGGCGTGCGGCCCGCCATGAACAGCATCGGCACGAACTCCGCCGCCGCGTTGAACAGCGCGCCGAGCGCATTCGCCGCGCCGACATTCACATGCACCATCACCGCCTGCGGCCGCCCGCTGACCATCGCGTGGCCATGCGCCATGCCGACGGCGAGATTCTCATGCGCGCAGAGGATCGGGCGCGGGAAATCCGCGGGGCGCCGGGCATAAGCCTCGATGACGGAGGGGAAATCGGTGCCGGAATTGGCGAAGAGGCACGCCACGCCCTGCGCCGCCAGCGATTCCAGCAGGGCCTCGCCGGCGTTGCGTGCCGCCTGATCCATCCGCGCCTCCGGCTTGTCCGAACAAGTGCCGCAGCCTAGGCTCCGCGACTGCCGAGGGGGAAGAGGAGGACGTCCATGATGCTTCGTCGGAGAAGCTTTTCGGCCGCGCTGGCCGGCGGGCTGGTTGCCGCGGGCAGCGCCCGCGCGCAGGCGGGCACGGTTTCCATCGGCATCCTCACTGCGCTGTCCGGGCCGCTGGCGGCGCCGGGCCGGTTCCAGATGAACGGCTTCAACCTGGCGCGCGACGAGCTGAACGAGGCAGGCGGCATCGAGGTGGGCGGGCGGCGGCTGCGCGTGGAGCTGCGCGTCTACGACACGCGCGGCAATCCGGCCGAGGGCGCTTCGGCGATGCAGAGGCTCACCACGGTGGACCGCGTGCCGGTGGTGCTGGGCGAGCTGTCCTCGGCCGTGGTGCCCGCGGTCGCGCCGATCGCCGAGGAGAACGAGGTGCCGTTCATCATGACGGTGCCGACCGGGCCGGGGCTGACGCGGCTGCGCAACCGCTTCGTCTTCCGCGTCAACGCGCACAACGACATGCTGGGCAAGGCGCTCGCCGATTTCGTCGCGCAGCGGGACTGGCGGCCGCTCGCCTTCATCGCGTGGAACAACGATGCCGGGCGCGGCGGCGTGCAGGGCATGCGGGATGCGCTGCCGCAGGGCTTCCCGATCGCCTATACCGGCTTCTTCAATGTGGGCGAGGTGGATTTCTCCGCGCACATCACCAACATCCGCAACGCCGGCACGCGCGCGGTGATGCTGTTCATGGACGAGGAGCCGGGCAGCCTCGCGATCAGCCAGATCCGCGCCGCGGGGCTCAACGTGCAGCTCATCGGCACGCTGGCAATGGGCTCCGACCGCTTCCTCCAGCGGCTCGATGCGCAGCGGCTGAACGGGATGGTGCAGTACAACGCCTTCCCGCCGAATGCGCCGGTGCCGCGCATCCAGGCCTTCTCGCAGCGCTACCGCGCCCGCTTCAACGAGGAGGCGCACGGCTTCGCGGCGCAATCCTATGACGGGCTGATGGTCGCGGCGGCCGCGATCCGCGCCGCCGGCGCTGCGAACGGCGCGCGCATCCGCGAGGCGCTGGCGCGGATCGAGCATCAGGGCGTCACCGGCACGCTGAAGTTCGACGCGCAGGGCCAGGCGCAGCCGCCGGTCTATGTCACCGAATGGTGCCCGGACGGGAAGCGCAGCATCCTCTTTCCGCCCGATCTCGCCGCGGGCTGCGGCGCCGGCTGACGAAGGCGGTGATGCTGGCGCTCGCCGAGCAGGCCCTGAACGGCCTGATGATGGGCTCGATCTACGTCTTCGTGGCGCTCGGCATGATGCTGATCTACGGCGTCATGCATGTGCTGAACTTCGCGCATGGCGCGCTGTTCATGCTCGGCGGCTATCTCGCGCAGGCGATCTTCACGCGACTGCTCGACAACTATCTCGTCGCGGTGATCGGCGCGGCGCTGCTGCTGGTGCTGCTGGGCGCGGCGCTGGAACGTGGCGTCTTCGCGCCGTTGCGCGGCAACCTGCGGAACCAGGTGATCGCCTCGCTCGGCCTGGTGCTGGTGATCCAGAACACGGTGATCGCGGTGTTCGGGCCGAATGCGCTGCAATTCCCGGTGCAGGCGACGCGCGCGACGGTGCAACTCGGGCCGCTTGCCTTCGCGGTACAGCACCTTCTCATCATCGCGGTGGGCTTCGCGTGCGTCGCGGCGCTGTTCGCCTTCCTGCACCTGACGAAGCTCGGCACCGCGCTGCGCGCGGTCTCCCAGAACCCCCGCGGGGCGCTGGTGGTGGGGATCGACGTGGAGGCGACGCACAAGCTCGCCTTCGCGCTTTCGATGACGCTGGCCGCGATCGGCGGCGCGATGCTCGGGCCGCTGTTCCTGGTGTTCCCGCAGATGGGCGACCTGCCGCTGGTGAAGGGGCTCGCGGGGATCGTGCTCGGCGGGATGGGCTCGATTCCTGGCGCGGTGATCGGCGGGCTCGCCATCGGCGTGATCGAGGCGACCTCGACGCTCGTCATCCCGACGGACTGGAAGGATGTGGTGGTGTTCGCGACCATCGTCTTGGTGCTGCTGCTGCGCCCGCAGGGTCTGTTCGGCGTGCGCACGCGGGAGGAGCACGGATGAGCATCGCCGCCTTCCTGATCGTCGCGCCGGCCCTCGTGCTGCTGATGGCGCATGGCGACCTGCCGCCCTACCTGCTGCACATCATCGCGCTCGCCTGCACCTACGCCATCCCGGCGATCGGGCTGAACATCATGCTCGGCTATGCGGGCCTTGTGTGCCTGGGGCATGCGGCCTTCGTCGGGCTCGGGGCCTATACGCTCGGCATCCTCGCGGTGGATCACGGCTTCGGGTTCTGGACGGCGCTGCCCCTGGCCGCGCTGGTGGCGGGCGCGGCGGGCGCGCTGCTCGGCGCGGTGACACTGCGGCTGCGGACGCATTTCTTCATGATCGCGACGCTCGCCTTCGGCCTCGTGCTGCATGCGATCATGAACAACTGGGAGGAGTTGACGCGCGGGCCGGTCGGGCTGCCCGGCATTCCCCGCCCGGAGGGCTTCGCGCTGCTCGGATTCGAGCTCGCCTTCCGCCGCCTGCCGGATTTCGCGGCCTTCGCCGTCGGCGCCACGGCGCTCGCCTTCGCGCTCTCGGCGCTGCTGATCCGCTCCGATTTCGGGCGGATGCTGAGCGCCTTGCGGCAGGACGAGACGCTGGCGGCGGCGAAGGGCGTGAACGTGACGGCGGGGAAGATCCTGGCCTTCGCGATCGGCGCGGCGATCGCGGGCGCGGGCGGCGCGGTGAAGGCCGCGTTCCTGCGCGTCGCCGCGCCGGCGAGCTTCGAATATCTCGAAGGCATCAACCTGGTGCTGATCGTGATCATCGGCGGCGCGGGGCGGCTTTCGGGGCCGCTGCTGGGCGCGCTGCTGTTCGTCGCGCTGCCCGAATACCTGCGCGTCGCGGCGGAATGGCGGCTGGTGTTCTTCGGCGTGGCACTCGTGCTGCTGATGCGCTTCGCGCCGGAGGGGCTGGCGGGGCTCCTCGCCAGGCTGCGGCCGCGGCCGCGCGCGCCGGCATGACGCTGCTGGCGGCGGAGGCGCTGCACAAGCGCTTCGGCGGCGTGCGCGCGCTGGACGGCGCGGGCTTCTCGATCGCGGACGCCGGGATCGTCGGGCTGATCGGGCCGAACGGCGCGGGCAAGACCACGCTGTTCGACATGATCGCGGGGCGGCAGATGCCGGATTCCGGCCGCGTGACGCTGGATGGACGGGACGTGACGGCGCTGGCGCCGGAGCGCCGCGCGCTGCTCGGGCTCGCGCGCACCTTCCAGGAATGCCGCGTCTTCCCCGAATGGACGCTGCGCGAGAACCTGCTCTTCGCCGCGCGGCCGCGCAGCTTCGCGGGCGCGCTGCTCGGCGCCTTCACGCGGCGGGAGGGCCTGCCGCGCGAGGCCGAGGCCCGCGCGGCGGAGCTGCTGCGGCTCGCGACGCTCGAGGCTTATGCCGACGCGCCGGCCTCCATCCTCTCCTTCGGGCAGCGGCGGATGCTGGAGATCGCGAGCGCGCTGATGACGCGCCCGCGCTGGCTGCTGCTGGACGAGCCGGCAGCCGGGATCAATCCGGGCCTGCTCGCGCAGCTCGGCCATTTCCTGCGCGCGGCGCATGCGGCGCAGGGCGGGCTGTTCCTGATCGTCGAGCACAACATGGAGTTCATCATGGGGCTCGCCGCGCGCATCATCGTGATGCACCAGGGCCAGGTGCTGGCCGATGGCGCGCCCGAGGCCGTGCAGGCCGATCCGGCGGTGATCGAGGCGTATCTTGGCTGAGCCGTCCGATCGTCGCAGGGCGGAGGCCGCGGCGCGGCCGAGCACCGGAGACGTGAATTGGATGGCCATCAACCAAGCTCCCCTGCTTTCCGCGGAGGCCGTGTCCGCCGGCTATGGCGGGCGGATGATCGTGGAGGAGGTGACGCTCGCGGTCGCGCCGGGCGAGATCCTGGCGCTGCTCGGCCACAACGGCGCGGGCAAGTCCACGCTGCTGCGCGCCTTCTTCGGGCTGCTGCAGCGGACGGGCCGCGTCCGGGTCGGGGACGTTGCGTTGGATGGGCTCGCGCCGCGCGAGGTGCTGCGCGCGGGGCTTGCCTATGTGCCGCAGGAACGCAGCGTGTTCCCGAAGCTCACCGTGCGGGAGAATCTCCGCATGGGGGGCTATGTGCTGGACGATGCCGCGCTCCTCGGGCAGCGGATCGAGGCGGCGCTCGAGCCGTTCCCGCGGCTGCGCGAGCGGCTCGGCCAGGTCGCCGGCACGCTTTCGGGCGGCGAGCAGCGGATGCTGGAAGTGGCGCGGACGCTGATCCTCGATCCGCGCTGCGTGATGCTGGACGAGCCCTCGATCGGGCTCGCGCCGCGGCTGGCGGAGCAGGTCTTCGCGACGATCCGCGCCCTCGCCGGACAGGGGCGCGCGATCCTGCTGGTCGAGCAGTCGGTCAAGCGGGCGCTCGCGGTCGCCGACCGCGCGGTGGTGATGGAGATGGGACGGATCGTGCTGGAGGACAGCGCGGCGGCGCTGGCCGCCGATGACCGCGTCGCGAAGCTCTACATGGGCGCGGCGGGGCGCGCCTTCGCTCAGCCGCGCTGATCCACCCAGCGCTTCGCCTTCCAGCCCGCGGCGGGAAGCTCGGCGACGCGCTCCACGCGCGGCGTGACGCCGATCGCCTGCTTCACCGCGGCGGCAAGCGCGTCCTCGATGCCCGGATCGGCGACGATCCGCAGCAGGAACGCGTCCATGCCGAGCGGACCCTCGCGCGAGACTTCGAAGGCGAAGTCCCGCACGCCGCGCACCGCCTCCACCGCCGCGATCGCCAGCGCCGGGTTCACCAGCATGCCGCGCAGCTTGGCGAGGTCGTCGGCGCGGCGCGGCGTGCCGAGGATGCGCTCCGTCACGCCGCCGCAATGGGGGCAGGGTTCCGTGCTCCGCACGCCGAGATCGCCGACGGCGTAGCGCAGCAGCAGCGTACCGCGGCGGCGCATGTGCGAGACGAGGATCAGCCCTTCCTCGCCATCCGGCAGCGGCGCATGCGTATCGGGGTGCACCACGTCGATCGCGATCGCCTCTGGGTGAGGGTTGTGCAGGCCGCTGCCCGGCGCGCATTCGACGAGGCCGCCCTGGATCTCCGTCATGCCGTAGCTGACGGACACATCCGCCTCGAGCGCGCCGACCTCCGCGAGGCGCGCGACGAGATCGGCACGGGCCGCCCCGGAGACGGCTTCACCGGTGACGAAGACGAGGCGGAGCTCGGGCAGCGCCAGGCCGCGCTGGACCGCGCGCGCGATGACGCGCCGCATGTAGGACGGCACGCCCCAGAGGATGGTCGGGCGCGTGCGGACCAGCGTGTCCACCACGCCGTCGAGCTCCTGCCCGACCGCGAAGCCGGGCCCTGGATTGCCGGGCAGCGCGCTGACCACGGGGATGTGCAGCGCGGCGGCGGCGTGCAGCACGCGGATGAAGGCGCCGTGCGGATGGGTCGTGAGCGGAAAGAGATTCGCGATGCGGTCCTGCTCCGTCACGCCGCGGATGCGCAGCATGCGGCGCTGGAGGAACAGGATGTCCCAGAAATCGCTCGTCGTGCTGACGAAGGGCGTCGGCCGGCTGGTGCTGCCGGTGGTGTACATCGTGTCCCAGGGGATGCGCGCCTCCTCCGGCACGTCGGCGCCTTCGAGGTCGAGGCGCGCGTCCTGGGGCGCGGCCATCAGCTCGGCCTTGGTGGTGACCGGCAGGCGGTGCAGGTCCTCCGGCGTGACGAGGTCGGACCGTTGCAGCCCCGCCTCGGCCAGCTTCCGGCGCGTGAGCGGATGGCGCGTGGCGGCGAGGTCCAGCGTCTCCGCCAGGGCGGCCTGCCGGGCCGCGCGGATCCTCGGCCAGTCCTGCGGGAGATCGTCGCTCTCGGGCATGACCGATGCTGGGCCCGGTGGCGGCGGGCGCGCAAGGCTCGGGCGTGCAAGGCTGCGGGTTGATCGGGCGCGCGAGGCGCGCGAAGCTGCCCGCCTCCGGAGCAGGAATGGGGTGTGGGATGAGCGGGCGGGCGCGCTGGCGGATCGGCTTCGACATCGGCGGCACCTTCACCGATTTCATCCTCTATGACGGCGAGACCTGCGCGCTGCGCCTGCACAAGCTTCTGACCAGCCAACCCGATCCTTCGGAAGCGGCGCTGGCCGGGCTCGAGGAGCTCTGTGCCGAGGCCGGCATCGGGCTGGCCGAGGTGGGCGAGCTGCTGCACGGCACCACGCTCGTCACCAATGCGGTCATCGAGCATCGCGGCGCGAAGCTCGGGCTGATCACCACGCAGGGTTTCCGCGACGTGCTGGAGATGGGCACGGAGCAGCGCTACGACATCTACGACCTGTTCCTGGGCTTCCCCGCGCCCATGGTGCCGCGCGCGCGCCGGCTCGGCGTGCCGGAGCGGCTGGACCGCGATGGGCGCGTGATCACGCCGCTCGATCGCGAGGCGGTGCGCGCGGCGGTGGCGCAGCTGGTCCGCGAGGGCGTGGAGGCGATCGCGGTCTGCTTCCTGCACGCCTACCGCAACCCGATGCATGAGCAGGCGGTGGCGGAGATGATCCGCGCCGAGCACCCGCATCTGGCGGTGTCGCTGTCCTCGGAGGTCGTGGCGGAGCTGCGGGAATACCAGCGCTTCGCGACCACCTGCGCGAATGCCTATGTCCAGCCCCTGATGGACCGCTATCTCGGCCGGCTGGAGACGGAGCTTGCCACACGCGGCTTCCGCGGCGCCTTCCGGCTGATGCACTCGGCGGGCGGGCTCGTCTCGCCGGCGGCGGCGCGCGCCTTTCCGATCCGGCTGCTGGAATCCGGGCCGGCTGGCGGCGGGCTCGCCACCGCGCTGTTCGGCGCGCTCGCGGGCAAGCCGGATGCGCTCGCCTTCGACATGGGCGGCACCACGGCCAAGGCCTGCCTGATCGAGGAGGGCCGCACCGCGATCGCGCCGGAGATGGAGGCGGGGCGCGTCCACCGATTCAAGAAGGGCTCAGGCCTGCCAATCAAGGCGCCGGCGATCGACATGATCGAGATCGGCGCCGGCGGCGGCTCGATCGCCTCGATCGACGAGGTGGGGCTGCTGCGCGTCGGGCCGCGTTCCGCGGGCTCCGCGCCGGGGCCGGCCTGCTACGGGCGCGGCGGCACGGAGCCGACCGTGACGGATGCGAACCTGCTGCTCGGCTATTACGATCCCGGCTTCTTCCTGGGCGGGAAGATGGCGCTCGACCTCGATGCCGCGCGCGAGGCGGTGGGCGGGCTCGGCGCCAGGCTCGGCCTGACGGTGGAGGAGACGGCGGAGGGTATCCGCAAGGTCGTGATCGAGAGCATGGCGGCCGCCGCGCGGGTGCATCTCGTCGAGAAGGGGAAGGACCCGCGCAACTACGCGATGGTCGGCTTCGGCGGCGCCGGCCCGGCGCATGCGGCGGAAGTCGCGCGCGCGATGGGGATGCGGGAGGTGATCATCCCGCCCGCCTCGGGCGCGGCCTCGGCGCTCGGCTTCCTTGCCGCGCCGCTCTCCTTCGAGGCGGTGCGTTCGCATCCCGTGGAGTTCACCGGAGCCTTCGACGCCGCGTCGGTGGCCGCCGTGCTGCGCGGGCTGGAGGCGCAGGGCCGCGCGCGGCTCGCCGAGGCGGGCGTGGCGGAGGCCGACATCACGGTGGAACGCAGCGCGGACATGCGCCTCGTCGGGCAGATGCACGAGATCGCGGTGGACCTGCCGGCGGGCGAGATCACGGCCGGCAGCGTGGAGGCGCTGCGCGCCGCCTTCGCGCGCGCCTATGCCGCGCGCTACACCACGCCGCCCGCCGGCGCCCGGTTCGAGGCGATCAGCTTCCGCGTGCGATGCCTGGGGCCGGTGCCGGAACTGTCGCTGGAGAGCGCCTCGCCGGGCGGCGGCGCGGGCTCGCTCAAGGGCACGCGGCGCGCCTGGTTCGGCGGGGCCTGGCACGAGACGCCGGTGCATGACCGCTACGCGCTGATGCCGGGCGCCAGCATCGCCGGGCCGGCGATCATCGAGGAGCGCGAGGCGACGACGATCCTCGCACCGGGCGATGCGCTGACGGTGGACGCGGCGCGCAACCTCCGCATCGCGGTGGCGGGCACGGCGGCGAAGCCGGCGCGGATCACCGCCGCGACGCCGCTCGATGAGGCGGTGGCGATGATCGAGGCCGATCCGATCGGGCTCGAGATCATGTGGAGCCGGCTGGTGACGGTGGTGGAGGAAATGTGGTCCACCGTCTGCCGCACCGCCTTCTCGCTGGTGATCTCGGAGGCGCAGGATTTCGCCTGCGAGCTGCTCGATGCGCAGGGCGAGCCGCTGGCCCATTCGCCGCGCGCCATGCCGGTGTTCAACCTGACCATGCCGCGCGCGGTGAAGGCGATGATCGCGGCCTACCCGACCGAGACGCTGCGGCCGGGCGACGTGCTCGTCACCAACGATCCCTGGCTCTGCGCCGGGCATCTCTACGACATCTGCGTGGTGACGCCGGTGTTCCACGAGGGCAGGCTGATCGCGCTGATGGGCACGGTCGGCCATGTCTCGGACATCGGCGGCGCGCGCGATGCGATGCGGGCGCGCGAGATCTACGACGAAGGCTTCCAGATGCCGCCGATGAAGCTGATCGACCGCGGCGAGCCGAACGAGACGCTGTGGCGGCTCCTGCGCGAGAACGTGCGCAATCCGGACCAGGTGCTGGGCGACGTGCAGTCCTTCATCGCCGCCAATGCGCTGGGCGCGGAGCGGCTCGCGGCCTTCGTGCGCGAATACGGCATGCATGACCTGCGCGCGCTGGCGACCGTGGTGCAGGGCCGCGCGGAGCGGGCGATGCGGGATGCGATCCGCGCCATCCCGGACGGCACCTACCGCGCGGTGACCCGCAACAACCCGATGGGCACGCCGCTCAGCTATCCGCTGGCGCTGACGGTGAAGGGCGACGAGATCCACCTGGATTTCGCCGGCGCGCCGCCGCAGCAGCCGCTGGGGGCCATCAACTGCACGCTGAACTACACCGAAGCGCATGCGACCTATCCGCTGAAATGCATGCTGACGCCGAATGTGCGCGGCAATGCCGGCTGCTACCGGCCGTTCACGGTGAGCGCGCCGGAAGGCTCGATCCTGAACGCGAAGCGGCCGGCGGCGGTGAACATGCGCACGCGCAGCGGCTGGTATCTCTCGCCCTCGATCTTCCGCGCGCTGAGCGAGGCGGCGCCGGGGCGCGTGCAGGCCTTCACCGGGCTGCCGATCGCCGTGAACATCTACGGGCTCGGCGCGGACGGGCAGCCCTATTCCGACATCCTTTTCACCGGCGGCGGGCAGGGCGCGGGCGCGGCGGGCGACGGCAAGTCCGGGCTGCTGTGGCCCACCTCGGCCTCCAACACCTCGATCGAGCTGCTGGAATCGCGCGTGCCCGTACTGGTGACGGAGAAGGAATACACGCCGGATTCCGGCGGGCCGGGCCGCTTCCGCGGCGGGCTCGGGCAGCGCGTGCAGCTGCGCAAGCTGCGCGAGGACGGGCTGACGACGCTGATGGCGATCTTCCCCGAGAGCATCGGCGTGGAGACGCCGGGCCTGTTCGGCGGGCATCCGGGCGGCGCATCCTCGGGCGTGGTGCGCGACCTGGAGGGCAGGCTGGTGCGCGACCTCGGCGTGGGCGAATTGCTGGCGCTGAACCGCGCCGACCAGGTGCTCGACATCCATGTGCCGGGTGGCGCCGGCTATGGCGATCCGGCGGAACGCGCGCGCGGCAGGCTCGATGACGACATCGCCGCCGGACTCGTCACGTCCGAGGGCGGGGCGCGCGACTACGGCGCGGTGCGCAGCGCGGCGGAATGAGCGGAAGGAGGCTCGACATGCATCGCAGGACCCTGTTCGGCGCGACGGGCGCGATCCTCGCCGCGCCGCGGCTGGCGCGCGCGCAGCGCGGCGCGCGGCGTGTGCTGATCCTGGCCTCGGGCGCGGACGTGCCCGATCTCGATCCGCATCTCGGCACCGGCTACGCGCCGGCCGCCTTCTACCGCAACCTCTACGAGACGCTGGTGCGCGTGGAAGGCAATCCGCCGCGCGTCGTGCCCTTCCTGGCGGAGAGCTGGACCGCCTCGCCGGACGGGCTCGAATACATCTTCAACCTGAACCGCAACGCGAAGTTCAACGACGGATCCCCGGTGACGGCGGAGGCGATCCGCTATTCCTTCAACCGCGCGCTGCGGCTCGGCCGCGGCAATGCCTGGATGATCTCGGGCGCGCTTGACCAGAACAGCATCACCGCGGTGGATGCGCACACGGTGCGGATGCGGCTGCTGCGGCCCTTCGCGCCGTTCCTGACCACGCTGTCCTGGATCTTCATCGTCAATCCCGCGCTGGTGGAGGCCAACAGGGGCAGTGACGACGGCGCGGGGTATCTGCGGACCAACGTGGCGGGCTCCGGCGCCTTCGTGCTGCGCCGCGCGGAACTCGGCAACATCTACGAGTTCGACCGCGTCGCGAACCATTGGCGCCCGGGCGGCGGCAACCTGACCGGCGCGATCTGGCGCCTGGTGCGGGAGACGACGACGCAGCGCCTGCTGGTGCAGCGGGGCGAGGCGCATGTCGCGCTCGACCTCACGGGCGAGGACATGGATGCGCTGTCGGGCCGGCCGGGCCTGCGCCTGCTTTCCGAGCCGGAGTTCCGCACCTTCTCGATCAAGATGAACACGCGCCACGGCCCGCTGATGGACATCGAGCTGCGCCGCGCCGTCTCCCACGCCTTCAATTACCAGGCGATGCTGGAATCGGCCGGCCGCGCCAAGCTCATGGTCGGGCCGCTGGCGCATGGCATGCTGGGGCACGACCCGGACATGGCGGTGCCGCGCACCGATCTGGCCAAGGCGCGCGAGCACCTCGCGCGCAGCCGCCATGCGGGCGGCGGGGTAAAGCTCAAGGTGGTGCATGTGGTCGGGCTCGAGCAGCAGCGGCGCTGGGGCCTCGTCATGCTCGACAGCCTGCGCCGCATCGGGATCGAGCTGGAGGTGCAGGCGATGACCTGGCCGGACATGGTCGCCTCCACCCGATCGCCGGAGACGACGGCGGATTTCTTCATGGTCTACCAGACCGCGAACTATGCCGATCCTGACAATATCGCCTTCGCCGCTTATCATTCCTCGCGCAACGGCAACTGGCAGAACCCGGTCTATCGCAGCGCCGAGGTGGACGCGCTGATCGAGCGCGGCCGCACCGAGACGAACGAGGCCGCGCGCATCGCCATCTATCGGGAGTTCCAGCGCAAGGTGGTGGAGGACGCGCCCGACATCTTCGGCGTGCTGGAGGAGCGGAAGCTCGCCTTCCGCGACAATGTGGACGGCTTCGTCTTCACGCCCGTCGCCTCCAACGCCATCGAGTTCTGGCCGCTTTCGCTGCGCTGACCGCGTGGCGCTCTACGTCCTGCGCCGGCTGCTCGCGCTGGCGCTGACGCTGCTCGGGCTGACGGCGGTGGTCTTCGCCATCGCGCGGCTGCTGCCGGGCGATCCGGCGAAGCTTGCCGCCGGCCCGCAGGCGAGCGAGGCGGAGATCGCGGCCCTCGCCGCGGAATACGGACTCGATCGGCCGCTGCATGAGCAGTATCTGAGCTGGCTCGGCGGGCTGCTGCGGGGCGACTGGGGCACCTCGATCCTCAACCGCCGGCCGGTGGCGGAGGAGTTGGCGGCCTTCCTGCCGGCGACGCTCGAGCTCGTCATCGCGGCGCTGCTGATCGCGATCCTGATCGGCATCCCGGCGGGCCTCATCTCCGGCGTCTACGCGAACCGCTGGCCGGACGTGCTCTCGCGCACCGTCTCGCTCGGGCTGATCTCGGTGCCGCGCTTCTTCCTCGGGCTGCTGCTGCAGCTGGCCTTCGCCATGTGGCTCGGGCTGCTGCCGCTCGGCGGGCGCTTCCCGCTGGTGGAGCCGCCGCCGGAGCATGTCATCGGCTTCTACACCTTCGATGCGCTGGTCACCGGCGATTTCGAGGGCTTCGCGATCGCTCTGCATCACCTGCTGCTGCCGGCGCTCTGCCTCTCGCTCTCGCCGCTGGCGACCATCACGCGGATGATGCGCGCGGCGACGGTGGAGGCGCTGCAGCAGGACTGGGTGATGACGGAACGCGCGCTCGGCCTCTCGCCGGCGCTGATCGTGGGCAAATACGTGCTGCGCAACGCGGCGAGCTCCTCGCTCACGGTCATCGGGCTCTATGTCGGCTGGCTGCTGGGGGGCACGGTGCTGGTGGAGACGGTGTTCGACTGGCCGGGGATCGGGCTCTACGCCACGCGCGCCGTCACCACGCAGGATTTCGCGCCGATCGTGGCCGTCACGCTGGTCGTCGGCGCGATCTTCGTCAGCGTCAACCTGGTGGTGGACCTGCTCTACGGCGTGCTGAACCCGAAGGTGCGGACGCGATGAGCGTGGCGTTGCGGCGGGGGTTCTACCGCTTCCGGCAGAGCGGGCTTTCCGTGGCCGGCGCGGTCATCGTGCTCGCGCTGCTCCTCGTCGCGGTGATCGGGCCGGCGCTCGTGCCCTATCCTGGTCATGTCGAGGGTGCGGTCGCGACCGGCAGCCGCTTCCAGGCGCCTTCGACCACGCATTGGTTCGGCACCAACGAGCTCGGCCAGGACGTGTTCTCGCTCACCGTCGCGGCGGCGCGCGTCTCGCTGCTGGCGGGGCTCGCGGTGGTGGCGGCGGGCACGCTGATCGGGCTGCTGGTCGGCGGGATCGCTGGCTTCGCCGGGGGCTGGCTGGACGAGATCCTCATGCGCTTCACCGACCTCATGCTCACCATCCCCTCGCTGATCCTGGCGATGGCGATCGCGGCGGCGCTCGGGCCGGGGCTCGTCAACATGGTGATCGCCATCTCGCTCTCCTGGTGGCCGGGCTATGCGCGGCTGGTGCGCGGCGAGGTGCTGGCGCGGAAGGAGGAGACCTATGTGCTCGCCGCGCGCGCGATCGGCGCCTCCGCGTCGCGGCTGCTGTTCCGGCACGTGATGCCGAACATCGTCTCGCCGGTGATCGTGAAGATGTCGCTCGATACCGGCTTCGCCATCCTGACGGTCGCCGCACTCGGCTTCATCGGGATCGGCGTGCGGCCGCCGACGCCGGAATGGGGCATGCTGCTGGCGAATGCGCGGAACTACATGCCGGATTTCTGGTGGACCGCGATCTTCCCGGGTGCCGCGATCTTCCTCGCGGTCTATGGCTTCAACCTGCTCGGCGACGGGCTGCGCGACGTGCTCGATCCGAAGGCGCGGCGATGACGCTGCTCGCCATCGAGGACCTGCACCTCGCCATGCGCAGCTTCGAGGGCGAGGCGCATGTGCTGAACGGCGTCACCCTCTCCATCGCGCGCGGCGAGGTCTGGGGGCTGGTGGGGGAGACGGGCTGCGGCAAGTCGCTGACGGGGCTCTCGATCTCGCGGCTGGTGCCGACGCCGCCAGGGCGCTACCTGCGCGGCGCCATCCGCTTCGACGGGCAGGACCTGCTCGCGCTGCCGGAACGCGCGGTGCGCGCGCTGCGCGGCCGGCGGATCGCGATGATCTTCCAGGATCCGACCACCAACCTGAACCCGGCCTTCCGCATCGGTTCGCAGATGGCGGATGTGGCGCGGCATGCCGGCGCCCCCAGCCGCCGCGCGGCGCGGGACCAGGCGGTCGCGATGCTGGAGCGGGTCGGCATCCGGGATGCGGCGCGGCGGGTGGACGATTTCCCGCACCAGTTCTCGGGCGGGATGCGACAGCGCGTGCTGATCGCGATGGCGCTGCTCGGGCGGCCCGACCTGCTCGTGGCGGACGAGCCGACGACGGCGCTCGATGTCAGCGTGCAGGCGCAGATCCTGCGGCTGCTGCACGAGCTCGTCGTTGAGGACGGGCTCTCCGTGCTGCTCATCACCCACAATCTCGGCGTGGTGGCGCAGCTCTGCAGCCATGTGGCCGTGATGTATGCGGGCAATGTCGTGGAGGCGGGACCGGTGCGCGACATCTTCCGCCATGCGCGCCACCCCTACACGCGCGCGCTGCTGGCGGCGCTGCCCGCGGCCGGCGCGCGACGCGGCGCGCTCGCGAGCCTGCCGGGCCAGGTTCCGGACCTCGTGCAGCCGCCGCCGGGCTGCCGCTTCGCGCCGCGCTGCGCGCGCGCGACGCCATCCTGCACCGAGGCGCTGCCGCCGATGGTCGGCGCGCCGCATGCCGTCGCCTGCGTCAACCCATGCTGAGCGTCGAGGGCCTCGGCAGGACCTATCCGCTCGCGCGCCGCGGCCTGTTCGGCGCGCGTCCGCGCCTGACGGCGCTCGACGACGTCTCCTTCGCCATCGCGCGCGGGGAGAGCTTCGGGCTCGTCGGCGAATCGGGCTCCGGCAAGAGCACGCTGGCACGGCTGGTGCTTGCGCTGGAGGCGCCGGATGCCGGGCGGGTGCTGTTCGACGGCGCGGACATCCATCGCGCCCGGCCGCGGGACTTCCGCGCGCGCGTGCAGATCGTGTTCCAGGACCCCTATGCCTCGCTCAATCCGCGCATGTCGGTCGCGCAGATCGTCGCCGAGCCGCTGGTGATCCATCGCGCCATGGCGGCCGGCGCGCGGCTCGACCGCGTGGCCGAGCTGCTCGCGCTGGTCGGGCTCGGGCCGCAGCATCTGCACCGCCATCCGCACGAGTTCTCCGGCGGCCAGCGCCAGCGGATCGCGATCGCCCGCGCGCTCGCCTGCGAGCCCGACTTCCTGGTGCTGGACGAGCCGACCTCCGCGCTCGATGTCAGCGTGCAGGCGCAGGTGCTGAACCTGCTGCATGACCTCCAGCAGCGGCTGCACCTCACCTACCTCTTCATCTCGCACGATCTCGCCGTGGTGCGGCATGTCTGCGACCGGGTCGCGCTGCTGCACCACGGAAGGCTGGTGGAGCAGGGCGAGACGGAGGCACTGTGGCAGGCGCCGCGCAGCGACTATGCGCGCATGCTGCTCGCCGCGATGCCGCTGCCCGATCCCGACGCCTCGCCCCTGCGGTCGGCGCCGCCGCGATCCGGCGCGGCGGCTGGGCCGCCGGGATAGCCGGCACGGTCGGCCGGGCGGAGCGGGTTCGGGGCGAAGCCGCGCCGCGGCTCCATCTGTCCGGCCTTGACGGCACTGCGCCCGGGCGCGAGCGTGGATGTACGGACAACCTGGCGGGAGAGGCGTGATGAAGCGCAGGGACATGCTGCGGGCGGGCGCCGGGGCGCTCGCGCTGCCGGGCCATCTGGCGCTGACGAGCGACGGTGCGCTGGCGCAGGGGCAGGGGCGGACGCTGCTCATCGCCGCGCCGGGCACGCCGGAAGGCTTCGACGGCGATGCGCTGCGGCCCGGCACGCAGGAGACGGTGGTGCAGGTCTATGAGGGCCTGACGCGCTACGGCCGCACGGCGCGCGGCGACCGCACCTATCTCGATTCCTCGGTGATCGAGGGGCATCTCGCGGAAAGCTGGCAGGTCTCGCAGGACGGGCTGCGCTACGTCTTCACGCTGCGCGAAGGCGTGCGGAGCCCGCATGGCAACGAGCTGACGGCGGCGGATGTCGAATGGTCCTGGGCCAAGAGCTTCGCGCAACGCCGCACCGGCGCCTTCATCGCGAGCGTCTCCAACGTCACGGCGGTGAAGGCGCTGTCGCGGCGGGAGGTGGAGTTCACCCTCAACGCGCCCTCCTCCATCTTCCTCGCCGCGCTCACGCTCTACGTGCCCGGCATCTACGACAGCACGGAGGTGAAGAAGCACGCGACCGCGGAGGACCCCTGGGGCCTGCGCTGGATGGAGACGAACACCGCGGGCTTCGGCGCCTACCACCTGCAATCGGTGCGCGCGGGCGAACAGGCGGTGTTCGTGGCGAACCCGAACTACTTCCGCGACAAGCCGCATTTCGATCGCATCGTCTATCGCGCCGTGCCGTCGGGCGCGTCGCGCACCACGCTGCTGCGGACCGGCCAGGTGCAGTGGATCGACCGGCCGACGGTGCAGCAGGTGCTCGACATGCAGCGCGACCGCCGCGTGAAGATCCAGGACCAGGCCGGCCGCGCGATGGCGAGCGTGCGCATGAACTGCAACATGCGGCCCTTCGACGATGTCCGCGTCCGCCGCGCGATGAACTTCGCGGTGAACAGGGATGCGCTGCGCCAGGGCGTGACCCTCGGCACCGGGGAGATCGCGCGCAGCATCGTGCCGCCGATCGTGCGCGACTACGACCCCTCCTTCTTCGCCTATGACCACGATCCGGCGCGCGCGCGGCGGCTGCTGGCGGAAGCCGGCTTCCCGAACGGCTTCGAGGTGGAGCTGCTGTTCTCCAACATCTGGTGGTGGGAGGAGCCGATGGCGATCCAGCTCGCCGACCAGCTCCGCGGCGCGGGCATCAACTGCCGGCCGATGCGCATCACCGGATCGGACCTGCGGGCGCGCGGCGCACCGGCGCGGCAGGACATGGCGCTCTTCACCTTCGAGGACGGGCCGATCGTGCTCGATCCGGTCTATGCGCTGCACCTGATGGCGCGATCCGACGGGGTGTCCAACCGCGCGCGCTACGCCAACCCGGCCTTCGACGCGCTGGTGGACCGCGCGCGTACCAGCCCGGACCGCGCCGTGCAGACCGCGGCAGTGAAGGAGGCGCAGCGGATCTGGATGGAGGACGCGCCCTGGATCCTCACGCTCTATCCGCAGACCTTCGAGGCGATGGCGCCCAATGTCAGCGGCTGGGTGCCGCATCCGGACGAGCATGAGCGCTGGGTCGACCTGAAGGCGGCCTGACGCGATGGCGGGCGCGGTCGCCGGCTTCCTGTGGCGGCGCGCGCTGCTGCTCGTGCCGCTGCTGATCGCGGTCTCCTTCCTCTGCTTCATGCTGGTGCGCATCGGCGGGCAGGACCCGGTCGCGATGCTCGCCGGGCCCACCGCCACCGCGGCCGAGATCGAGATGGTGCGCGCGACGCTGGCGCTCGACCGGCCCGTCTGGTCGCAGTTCCTCGTCTGGCTCGGCAAGGTGGCCGGCGGCGATCTGGGCCGGTCCTGGATCAGCAACCGCCCCGTGCTCGGCGAACTGCTGGACCGGCTGCCGGCGACGCTCGAGCTGCTGCTCTATGGCGTGGCACTCGGCGCGCTGATCGGCATCCCGGTCGGGCTGCGGGCGGCGCGACGGCCGGACGGGACCTTCGACCAGGTCAGCCGCTTCGTCTCGCTGCTCGGCTTCTCGACGCCGACCTACTGGCTCGGGCTGATGGCGCTGTTCGTGTTCTTCTACCTGCTCGGCTGGGCGCCGCCGGGGATGGGCCGGATCAGCCTGATGGTGGAGCCTCCGCCGCGCATCACGGGGAGCTACCTGTGGGACGCGCTGCTGGCCGGCGACCGCACGGCCGCCGCCTCCGCGGCGGCGCAGCTCGTGCTGCCGGTGCTCTGCATCGCGGTGATCTCGGCCGCGCCGATCATCAAGCAGACGCGCGCCATCGCGCTCGAGGTGCTGGCCAGCGACTACATCCGCTATGCGCGCGCCCAGGGCCTGCCGGCGCGCGACATCCGGCGGATGGTGCTGCGCAACGCGATGGTGCCGGTGGTGACCTTCGTCGGCACGGAGCTCGCGGGGCTGGTCGGCACCACATCGCTGATCGAATACGTCTTCGCCTGGGGCGGCGTCGGGCAGTATGGGCTCAATGCGATCGTACAGGGCGATTTCGCCGTGGTGCAGGGCTATGTGCTGCTGCTCGCGGTCTTCTCGGTGATCGTCTTCCTGGTCGTGGATGTCGCGGTCCTGCTGCTCGAGCCGCGCGCGGCGGCGCGGCCATGAGCCTCGCGATGGACCGCACCGCGCCGGGGCCAGCCGCGCGCGCGATCGCGCGGCTGGTCGGGCTTTCGCGCCGCTCGCCGACGCTCGCCATCGGCGCGGCGATCCTGCTGGTCTTCGCGCTGCTCGCGCTGCTCGCGCCCTGGATCGCGCCGGAGAACCCGGTCGCGGCGAATCCCGCCCGCGTGCTGCGCGGGCCAGAGGCCGGCATCTGGTTCGGCACCGACGGCAACGGGATGGACGTGCTGAGCCGGGTGATCCATGGCAGCCTCTACGCCTTCGGCATCGCCATCCCCGTCGTCGTCGTGGGGCTGATGATCGGCGTGCCGGTCGGGCTCTGGACCGGCTGGACCGGCGGCTGGGCGGACGAGATCGTGATGCGCGGCTCGGATGCGCTCCGCGTCTTTCCCTCGATCATCCTGGCCCTCGCGGTCGTGGCGGCGGCGGGGCCTTCGCTGCTGAACGTGGTGCTGGTGCTCGGGCTGCTCGATGCGCCGATCTTCGCCCGCCTGGTGCGCGCCGAGGTGCTGTCCCTGCGCGGCGGTACCTTCGTCGAAGCCGCGGTCGCGGCCGGCAATCCCACGCGGCGCATCCTGTTCCGCCACATCCTGCCGAACGCGCTGCGCGGCGCGATGGCGCAGGGGCCGGTGCGCGCGGCCTGGGCGGTGCGGATCAGCGCCACCCTCGCCTTCCTCGGCGTCGGCATCCAGCCGCCGACGCCGGAATGGGGCGCGATGATCCGCCAGGGCGCGGAATACATGGTGACGGGCGAATGGTGGGTGGCGGTGTTCCCGGGCTCCGCGCTGATCCTCCTCGTGCTCGGCTTCAACATGCTGGGCGATGGGCTCGCGGACCTGCTCGATCCGCGCCGGAAGGCCGCGACGCGGTGAGCCTGCTGCTCGAGGTGCGGGACCTGCACACGCATTTCGTCGCGCGCGACCTCGACAACCGCGTCCGTACCGCGCGCGCGCTGAACGGCGTGAGCTTCTCCCTCGGCGCGGGGCGCATCCTCGGGCTGGTCGGGGAGACGGGGGCGGGCAAGTCGCTCACCGCGCTCTCGATCCTCGGCCTGCTCCGGCCGCCGGCGCGGGTCGTGGCCGGACAGGCCTTTTTTGAGGGAACCGACCTGCTCGCCCTGCCGCCTGCGGAGCTGAACCGCCTGCGCGGGGCGCGGATCGGGCTTGTCGTGCAGTCGCCCAAGACCTCGCTCGATCCGCTGGCGCGGCTCGGCGCGCAGCTTGTCCGGCTGCAGCGCGCGCATCGCCCGGGGCTCTCCGGCGCGCAGGCCGAGGCACGGGCGGTGGAGATGCTGGCCGCCGTCGGCATCCCCGATCCGGCGCGCCGCCTGCGCGCCTGGCCGCATGAGCTCTCGGGCGGGATGGCGCAGCGCGTGCTGATCGCGATGGCGCTGGTGAACGAGCCTTCGCTGCTGATCGCCGACGAGCCGACGACCGGCCTCGACGTCACCGTGCAGGCGCAGATCCTCGACCTGCTGCGGGAGTTGGGCCGCGCGCGCGGGATCGGCGCGCTCATCATCACGCATGACCTCGGCGTGGTCGCGCATTACTGCGACGAGGCGGCGGTGATGTTCGCCGGCCAGGTGGTGGAGCACGGGCCGGTCGGGCGGCTCTTCGCGCAGCCGGCGCATCCCTACACGCGCGCGCTGATCGCGGCGACGCCGGAGCGTATCCGGCTCCGCGCGCCGCGGCCGAGCGGCGCGCCGCCCGACCTGCATGCGCTGCCCGAAGGCTGCCTCTACCGCGACCGCTGCCCGCAGGCCGCGCCGGCCTGCGCCACGCCGCCGGCTGAGCGTGCGGTGGCCGGCGGCGGCGCGGCGCGGTGCCATTTCGCGGGCGCGACATGACCGCGCCGGTGCTGGAGGTGGAGAACCTCGCCAAGCGCTTCGCCACGCCCGCGGGCGTGGTGCATGCGGTGAACGACGTCTCCTTCGTGCTGCATCCGGGCGAGACGCTCGGCCTGGTGGGCGAGAGCGGCAGCGGGAAATCCACGCTCGGCCGCTGCGTGCTGCGGCTGACCGCGCCGAGCGCGGGGCGCATCCGCTTCGCCGGGCAGGACATCACCGACGCGCCGGAGCGGCACTGCCGCGCGCTGCGCGGCGCGATGCAGATGGTCTTCCAGGACCCCTGGGCCGCGCTCAACCCGCGCATGACGGCGCGCGAGCTGATCGAGGAGCCTCTCCTGCTCCACACGCCCCTCTCGCGCGCCGAGCGGCGGGAGGAGGCGACGCGGCTCGGGCTGCGGGTGCGGCTGCCGGAGGCGATGCTCGGCCGCTACCCGAGCGAGCTGTCGGGCGGGCAGCAGCAGCGCGTCTGCATCGCGCGCGCGATCGCGACGAAGCCGGCGCTGATCGTGCTGGACGAGCCGACCTCCTCGCTCGATCTCTCGGTGCGCGCGGGCATCCTGGACCTGCTGGCGGAGCTGAAGGAGGAGACGGGCGCGGCGATGCTGTTCATCACCCATGACCTCGGCACGCTGCGGCTGATGGCCGACCGGGTGATGGTGATGTATCTCGGCCGCGTGGTGGAGCAGGCGCCGGCCGCCACGCTCTACGCCGCGCCCGCGCATCCCTACACCCAGGCGCTGATGAGCGCGCATCTGCCGGCCGATCCGGCGGTGGCGCTGGCGCGGCACGTCCTGAAGGGCGAGATCCCGAGCCCGATCGACCTGCCCCCCGGGTGCTTCTTCGCCAGCCGCTGTCCGGTCGCGCTGCCGGCCTGCCGGGCGCTGGCCCCGCCGCTCGAACCGGTGGCGGGTGATCCGGCCCGGCGCGCGGCCTGCCTGCGCCTCGCGGATGGGGGGAACCGCCTGCCGGGGTGAGGCGCACCCTTCCCGAAAGGCGCCGGCGATCCCATTCTGCCGGAATGGCCGCCCCTGCCCCCGTCCGCGACGACGCCGATCCGGATTTCGCCGAACTCCTCGCCGCCCGACCGCAACTGAGCGCGCATGCGCTCGATGGGCTGCTGGTGGAGGAGGTGCCGCTCGCGCGGATCGCGCGCGAGGCGGGGACGCCGGCCTGGGTCTATTCCGCCGGGACGCTCCGCCGCCGCTACGGCGCGCTCAGGGACGCGCTGGCCGGGGCGGGGCTCGATTGCGGCATCCATTTCGCGGTCAAGGCCAACCCCAACCTGGCGGTGCTGCGCACCCTCGCGGCCGAGGGGGCGGGAGCGGACATCGTCTCGGAGGGCGAGCTGCGCGCCGCGCTCGCGGCCGGCATCGCGCCCGCCCATGTGGTGTTCTCGGGCGTCGGCAAGACGATGGCGGAACTGCGCTTCGCGCTGGCCGCGGGCGTCGGCCAGATCAACGCCGAAAGCGCGGAGGAGCTCGCGATGATCTCCGCCGCAGCGACCGGGACGGGGCGCGTCGCGGAGGTCGCGCTCCGGGTGAACCCCGACGTGGACCCGCGCACCCACGCCAAGATCACCACCGGGCGGAGCGAGAACAAGTTCGGCATCCCGCTGGCCGAGGCGCCGGCGCTCTATGCGCGGATGGCGGCGCTGCCGGGCATCCGGCCGGTCGGCGTCGCGACGCATATCGGCAGCCAGATCACCGCCGGGATGGCGGCCTATGCGGCGGCCTACCGGGCGCTGGCCGATCTCGTGCGCGCGCTCCGGGCTCAGGGGCTGGCGGTGGAGCGGGTGGATTGCGGCGGCGGGCTCGGCATCCCCTACCGGCACGAGCCGGCCCCCTCCCCCGCCGCGCTGGCGGGCGCGATCAGGGCGGCGCTCGGCGATCTCGGGGTGGCGCTGATGGTGGAACCCGGGCGCTGGATCGCCGGGCCGGCGGGCGTGCTGCTCGCCTCCGTCATCATCGAGAAGCGGACCGGCACGCGCCGATTCGTGATCCTCGACGCGGCGATGAACGATCTGGTCCGGCCGGCGATGTACGAGGCATGGCATGGCATCGTCCCGGTGGCGCCGGGCGATCTCGTCGCGCCGGTCGCCCCCTGCGACGTGGTGGGGCCGGTCTGCGAGACCGGCGATACCTTCGCACGCGACCGTGGCCTTCCGCGGCTGGCTTCCGGTAGTCTGGTCGCGTTCCTGGATGCGGGGGCCTATGGCGCGGCGATGAGCAGCACCTACAACGCGCGGCCGCTGGCGGCCGAGGTGCTGGTGGACGGCGCGCGCTTCGCCGTGGTGCGGGAACGCCAGACCCATGACGCGCTGCTCGCCGGGCAGCGCCTGCCGGAGTGGCTCGCGACGTGACCGACCCGGCCCCCCTCGCGCGGCGCCGCCGCCTCGCCCGACTGGCCTTGGCCTGGGAGGCGGTGTGGCCGGCGATCTGGCCGGCGCTCGGGGTGCTCGGGGGCTTCTGCACGCTGGCGCTGCTCGGGCTGCCGCTGCTGCTGCCGGGCTGGGCGCGGCCGATCCTGGCCGCGGGCTTCGGCGCGGCGCTGGCCTATGCGCTGTGGCGTGGGCTGCGCGATCTCGGCTGGCCGGGGCGGGATTCGGCCGACCGGCGGCTCGAACGCGTCTCGGGGCTCGCGCACCGGCCGCTGGCGTTGCTGGCGGACCGTCCGGCGGGCAACGACGCGGTGGCGGAGGCGGTCTGGCGCGTGCACCGCGCGCGGGCGCTGGCGACGGTGGGGCGGCTCCGTGTCGGGCTGCCGCGGCCGGGGCTGGCGAAGCGCGACCCGATCGCGCTGCGGGCGGCGCTCGGGCTCGGGCTGCTCGCCGCCCTGGTGATCGCGGGGCCGGAGGCGCCGGAGCGGCTGCGCCGCGCCATGATGCCCGAATTCGCCGCCCCGGTGCGGCCGCCGCCGCTCCGGCTCGAAGCCTGGGTGACGCCGCCGGCCTATACGGGTGCCGCGCCGATGTTCCTCGACCCGGCCGGCGGGGACATCACGGTGCCGGCCGGCAGCCGGCTGCAGATCGCGCTCTCGGGCGGGACGGGCGGCGTGCCGGACCTGCTGCTCGGGGCGGAAACCAGCGCCTTCCGCGCGCTCGATTCGCGGTCCTTCGGGGCGGAGGCGACGCTGGAGCGCGGGATGCGGCTCACGATCCGACGCGACGGGGCGGAGGTGGCGGGCTGGACGCTGACCGTGCAGGCCGACCAGCCGCCGATCGCCGCCTTCCAGGAACCGCCGGGCCGCGCGCCGCGCGGGCTCGCGCTCCGGCTGCCGTGGCGCGTCGAGGATGACTGGGGCGTGGCCTCGCTGGTCGCCGAGATCCGGCTCAAGGCGCGGCCGACCGCGGCGCCGCACGTGATCGAGATCGCGCTGCCCTCGGGCCAGCCGCGGCAGGCGCGCGGCGTGGCGGGACCGGATCTCTCCGCGCATCCCTGGGCGGGGCTGGAGGTGGAGGTGGTGCTCCGCGCCCGCGATGGGGCGGAGCAGGAAGGCGTCTCCGAGGCGGCGGCGCTGCTGCTGCCGGAACGCAGCTTCAACCACCCGGTCGCGCAGCAGCTCATCGCGCTGCGCAAGGCGCTCTCGGTGGACCCGACCGCGCGCGCCGAGGCGCGGCGCGAGCTGGACCGCATCGCCGCCGCGCCGGAGGCCTTCGAGCACGACACGACCACCTTCCTCGCACTGCGCGCCGCCCGCCACCGCCTCATGCGCGACCGCCGGCCGGAAGCGGTGGCCGAGGCGCAGGAGATCATGTGGGAAGTCGCGCTGGCGCTGGAGGAGGGGCGCGCGGAGCGCACCGCCCGGGCGCTGGCCGAGGCGCGCCAGCAGCTGCGCGAGGCGCTGGAGGAGGCGCAGCGCCAGCAGCAGCAGGAGGGCGAGCGCAACGCCGAGCAGCGCGCCGAGACGGACCGGCGCATCCAGGCGCTGCGCGACGCGATCCGCCGCCACCTCGAGGCGCTGGCCGAGCGGCTGCGGCGCGAGAACGACGAGGCGATGCCCTTCGATCCGCAGAACCGGCTGATGGACCGCCGCGACCTCGACCGCCGCACCGACCGCATGCGCGAGAGCAACCGCCAGGACCGCACCCCGGACACCGAGCGGGAACTCGCGGAACTCGAGGAGATGCTGCGCGGCCTCGAGGAAGGCCGCACCGCCCGCAACGAGCAGCAGGAACGCCGCCGCCAGCAGCGCGAGCGCGGCCAGCAGCAGATGGGCGTCGTGCAGGACATGGTGCAGCGCGAGACCCGCATGCTCGACAGCGGCCATCGCCGCGCCGAGGCCGAGACGCGCCGGCGCGAGGCGGAACGCCAGGCGGAGATGCAGCAGCGCCGGACGCCCTGGAACCGGCCGAACCCGGAACAGCAGCAGCAACAGCAGCAGCAGCGCGCCGAGGCGGAGGCCCAGGCGCGGCGCGAGGCGCAGCAGGAAGCCCGCACCCAGCGCGCGCTGCGCCGCGCGCTCGGTGAGGTGATGCAGCAGTTCGGCGACCTGACGGGCGAGATCCCCGCCCCCCTCGGCCGCGCCGACCAGGCGATGCGCGAGGCGCAGGAGGCGCTGGCCGAAGGCGCCGATGCGCGCGACGCGCAGCAGCGCGCGATCCGCGAGCTGATCGAAGGCTCGCGCCAGATGGCGCAGCAGATGCAGCGCCAGTTCGGCCAGCAGGAAGGCGAGGGCGAGGAGGAAGGCGACGAGCCCGGCGAGATGATGGGCGAGGGCCAGGGCCAGGGCGAGGGACAGGACGAGGGACAGGAACAGGGTCCTGGCCGCGATCCGCTCGGCCGCCGCACGCGGGAGGCGCCGGGCGCGCAGGACAACGGATCGGACACCAGGGTGCCGGATGAGGCGGAACTTCTCCGCACGCGCCGGTTGCAGGACGAACTCCGCAAGCGTGGCGCGGAGCGTGGACGGCCACAGGAGGAGTTGGATTATATCGACCGCCTGCTAAGACGATTCTGACGCTTTCGGACCCTGCATCTCCGGACCCCGGCCGCCCATGAAGATCTTCGACAGCCCACCCCCAGGCGCGCTCGCCCGGGTGATCGGCATGCAGGCCGAATGGTACGGCCGGAACTGGGGCTTCGGGCTGCATTTCGAGGCGCTGGTCGCAGCGGAAGTGGGCGAGTACGGCCTCAGCCTGCCGCATGCGGATTGCCGGACCTGGGCCGCGGTGGACCAGGGCCAGGTGGTCGGGACCATCACGATCGACGGGCGCGGGGCGCCTTCCGCGCGGTTGCGCTGGTTCATCGTGGAAGAACGGGCGCGCGGCGGCCTCGGGAGGCAACTGCTTGAGAAGGCCGTGGATTTCTGCCGCGAGCGGGAATTCGCCAATGTCTGGCTCACCACTTTCGCGGGGCTCGACGTGGCGCGCACCCTCTATGAACAGGCGGGCTTCCGGCTGGAGCACGAATCCCCGGACAGCACCTGGGGCGTGCGCGTGGCGGAGCAGCGCTTTCGGCTCGATCTGCGGGCCGCAGCCCGGTTCGCCCGCGGCGCGGAGGCACGTGCCGACATGCTGCCTGCGCAACTGGCGGACGCCATGGGGACGACGCGCTGACCTTCGCCCGGGGCGCCTGCCCTACAAATTTGAACAATTCCCCGAGAAGATCGTTAACGCCGCGCGGGACATCGTTGCGCATTTTGAGGCGGCACGGCCTGCGCGCTCGGCGGTTCGCGCCGAGCGCAGATGGGGAATATATTCCCCACTCGGCGTGCTGGGCGCCCGTCTCCGGCGGCGCCCGGCCGCCTAATCCGGTGCGGCGCCGGAGGCGCGGACGACCTCGGCCCAGGCGACGATCTCCCGCTCCACGAAGCGCTGGGCGTCGGCCAGGAACAGGTTCGGCATGCCGGTGCTGGTGTCGGCGTAGCGCTGGCGCACGATCGGCGCTTCGAGCGCCACGCGGATCGCCTCGGCCAGGCGCTCCTGCACCGCGCGCGGGGTGCCGGCGGGTGCGGCGATGCCGGCCCAGCCATCCACGTCGAGCTGCGGGAAGCCGAGCTCGCGGAAGGTCGGCACCTCGGGAATCTCCGGCACGCGCGCGGCGCGGGTGTGCGCCAGCGCGCGCAGCGCGCCGCTGCGGATGTTGGTGATCGCGGCGGTCAGGCTGTCGATCACGCTCGGGATCACGCCGGCGACCGCATCCGTCGCGGCCTGCGCGCCGCCGCGATAGGGCACATGCGTCGCCTCGATCCCGGCGAGCCCGAGGAAGCGCAGCATCACCAGATGCGGCATCGAGCCGACGCCGGAGGTGCCATAGGTCATCCGCCCCGGCTGCGCGCGGCAGGCCTCGATGTACTGCGCGAGCGTCGTCATCGGCTGGCGCGGATTGACCAGCAGCAGATAGGGCGTGCCCATCATGATGGCGATATGGGCGAAGCTGTCGGCGCCGTGCCAGGTGATGCGCTCGCGATAGAGCGTGTGGCCGACGGCGTTCGAGGAGATGACGCTGATCAGCAGCGTCTGCCCGTCCGGCCGCGCCTGCGCGACCATGCCGGTGCCGAGCGTGGCGCCGGCGCCGGGCCGGTTCTCCACCACCACCGGCTGGCCGAGATGGCGGCCCATCTGGTCCGCGACGAGGCGCGCGATGATGTCGGTGGAGCCGCCGGTGCCGAAGGGCACGATCAGGCGGATCGGGCCCGAAGGCTGCCATTGCGCCTGCGCGATGGCGGGCAGCGCGAGCGCGCCGAGCAGCGTGCGACGGAACAGTCTCATGGCCTTCCTCCTAGCCGCGGTGATGGCAGGCGACGAAATGGCCGGGCCGCGTCTCGCGCAACTCCGGCGCCTCGCGCCGGCAGGCGCCGTCATCGGCGATCGGGCAGCGCGTGTGGAAATGGCAGCCCGAGGGCGGGTTCAGCGGGCTCGGCACGTCGCCCTTGAGGCGGATTCGCTGGCGCTTCAGCTTCGGGTCCGGGATCGGCACGGCCGAGAGCAGCGCTTCCGTGTAGGGATGCAGCGGCGTGGTGTAGAGCTCCCGCGCCGAGGCGATCTCCACGATGCGGCCGAGATACATCACCGCGACGCGGTCGCTGATGTGCTCCACCACCGAGAGATCGTGCGCGATGAAGAGGAAGGTGAGGCCGAACTTCGCCTGCAGGTCCTCGAGCAGGTTCACCACCTGCGCCTGGATCGAGACATCGAGCGCGCTCACCGGCTCGTCGCAGATGATCAGCTTGGGCGAGACGGCGAGCGCGCGGGCGATGCCGATGCGCTGGCGCTGGCCGCCGCTGAACTCGTGCGGGAAGCGGCGCATGTGGTCGGCGTTGAGCCCGACCGTCTCGAGCAGCTCCGCCACGCGGCCCTCGCGCTCGCGCGCGGACTTCGCGAGGCCGTGGATGGTGAGCGCCTCGCCGATGATCGCGCCCACCGTCATGCGCGGATTGAGCGAGGCGAAGGGATCCTGGAAGATGATCTGCATGTCGCGGCGCAGCGCGATCATCTCCCGCTCGGTGAGCCGCGTGATGTCCTGCCCCTCGAAGCGGATCTCGCCCGAGGTCGGCTCGATCAGGCGCAGGATCAGCCGCCCGGTGGTGGACTTGCCGCAGCCGGATTCGCCGACCAGGCCGAGCGTCTCGCCCTGGCCGAGCTCGAAGGAGACGCCGGAGACGGCATGCACCTCGCCGACCGTGCGGCGCAGGATGCCGCCCTTCACGGCGAAGCGCTTGACCAGGTTGCGGACGGCGAGGAGCGGCGCGCTCATCCGATCTGCTCCGCGCGCAGGCAGGCGACCTTGTGGCCGGGCGCGATCTCACGCAGCGGCGGGTCGGTCGCGACGCAATCGGGCACCGCATGCCGGCAGCGCGCGGCGAAACGGCAGCCGGGCGGCGGGTTCAGCAGGCTCGGCACCGTGCCGGGAATGGCCTCCAGCCGGCGGTGTTCCGTGGCGGCGAGGTCGAGGCGCGGGATGGAGCGGATGAGGCCCTGCGTGTAGGGATGGCGCGGCGCCTCGAACAGCGCCTCCACCGGCGCTTCCTCCACGACGCGGCCGGCATACATCACGACGACGCGCTGCGCCGTCTCCGCCACCACGCCCATCGCGTGGGTGATGAGCAGGACGGCCATGCCGAGCCGTTCCTTCATCTCGTTCAGCAGGTCGAGGATGCCGGCCTGGATCGTGACATCGAGCGCCGTCGTCGGCTCGTCCGCGATGACGAGCTGCGGATTGCAGGAGAGCGCCATCGCGATCATCACGCGCTGGCGCATGCCGCCCGAGAACTGGTGCGGATAGTCGTGCACGCGGCGCGTCGCGTTCGGGATCTGCACGAGCGCCAGCATCTCCGCCGCGCGGTCGAGCGCGGCGCGGTGCGGGAGGCCCTCATGCCGGCGCACCGTCTCGGCGATCTGCTCGCCGACGGTGTAGACCGGGTTCAGCGAGGTCATCGGCTCCTGGAAGATGAAGCCGATCTCCTTCGAGCGGATGGCGCGCATCCGTTCGGGCGGGGCCCGCACCAAATCCTCGCCCTGCCAGGCGATGCGGCCGGCGACGATCTTCCCGGGCGGCATGGCGATCAGCTTGAGGACCGTCATCGCGGTGACGGTCTTGCCGCAGCCGGATTCGCCCACGATCGAGACCGTCTCGCCGCGGCCGACCGCGATGTCCACGCCATCCACCGCGCGGACCCAGCCATCATCGGTGCCGAAATGGACCTTGAGGCCCTCGATCGAAAGCAGCGCCTCGCTCACTTCACCCGCCGGGGATCGAGCGCGTCGCGCAGGCCGTCGCCGACGAAGTTGATGGTGACGACGGTGAGGAAGATCGCGAGCCCCGGGAACAGCGCCCAATGCGGCGCGAAATCGAGGTTGTCCTTCGCGTCGAACAGCAGCCGGCCCCAGGTCGGGATGTCGGGCGGGAAGCCGAGGCCGAGGAAGGAGAGCGTGCTCTCCGCGATGATCGCCGCCGCGATGTCGATGGTGGCCGCGACGATCACCGGCCCGAGCGCGTTCGGCAGGATGTGCCGCACCACGAGGCGCATGCGCGACGCGCCGAGCGCGCGCGCCGCCTCGACGAACTCCTTCTCCCGCAGCGAGAAGAACTGCGCGCGCACCAGGCGCGCCACCGGCATCCAGTTGAAGGCGCCGATCACCGCCACGATCAGGATGAAGATGCCCATCTCCGGCCCGACCACGTCCTTCAGGCTGTCGCGGAAGAGGTAGATGATGAGCAGCAGCAAGGGCAGCTGCGGCAGGGCGAGGAACAGGTCCGTCACCCACATCAGCGCGGCATCGAGCTTGCCGCCCGCCATGCCGGCGATGGCGCCGATGGTGGTGCCGAGGCCGACGGCGACGAACATCGCCGTGAACCCGACCGCGAGCGAGATGCGCCCGCCATAGAGGATACGCGCCAGCAGATCCTGCCCGAGATCGTCGGTCCCGAGCGGATGTTCCCAGGACGGCCCCTGGAGCCGCGCGGTGAAGTCGATCTCGTCGATCGGCACGCGCCAGACCAGCGGCCCGATCAGCACGCCGAGGATCAGGATGGAGAGCACCACGGCGCTGACCACCGCGAGGCGGTGCTTGCGGAAGCGCCGCCAGGCCTCCTGCCAGGGCCCGACGCGCGGGCGTGGCGGGGCGCTAGCGGTAGCTGATGCGAGGATCGAGCCAGCCATACAGGATGTCCGCCAGCAGGTTGAACAGGATGACGAGCGCCGCGGTGACGAAGGTGACGGCCATGATCACCGGCGTGTCGTTCGCCAGGATCGCGCTGATGAGCAGGCTGCCGATCCCCGGCACGCGGAAGATCTGCTCCGTCACGATCGCACCGCCAAACACCGCCGGCATCTGCAACGCGACCAGCGTGACGACCGGTATCAGCGCGTTGCGGACCACATGGCGCATCGTCACGGCCCGTTCCGGGATGCCTTTCGCCCGCGCGGTGGTCACGTGGTCCAGCCGGATCACGTCGAGCACGGCGGAACGGACGAAGCGCGTCCAGGCGGCGCCCTGGAACAGGCCGAGCACCATCACCGGCATGATCGTCTGCTTCACCTGCGCCCACCACCAGGCCAGCCCCGTCGCCTCGATGTCGGTGCGGTACACGAAAGGGAACCAGTCGAGGTAGATCGAGAAGAACAGGATGAAGAGCAGCCCGGTGAAGAAGGTGGGCAGCGAGAAGCCGACGAAGGCGAGCGTGTTCGCGATCTGGTCGAAGATCGAATAGGGCCTGGTCGCGGCGAAGATGCCGACCGGCAGCGCGATGCAGAGTGCGACCACCTGCGACAGCCCGATCACCAGGATCGTCGTCGGCAGCCTTTGCAGGATCAGGTCCGCGACGGGGATGCGGCTGACGAAGGAATAGCCCCATTCGCCCCGCAGCAGCGCCAGCAGCCAGCTGATGTAGCGCTCATGGATCGGGTCATCGAGCCCGAGGCTCGCGCGGAGGTTGGCGCGCACCTCGGGCGGGATGGCGGGGTTGGTCGCCAGCTCCTCGAAGGGATCGCCCGGGGCAAGGGCGAGCACGGTGAAGAGGATCACGCTGATCCCGAGCAGGCTCGGGATCGCGATGATCAAGCGGCGGACGAGGTACTGGCTCACGCGCGCGGCGCGGCGTGCATCAGGTCTCCCGGTACCAGTCGCCGATGAGCCAATGGGTGTTGTCCCAGGCGGAGAGCACCGGCCGCAGGCTGTTCAGGCTGCCGCTGACGAGCGGCCGCCCGACCAGCGGGATGACGTGGTTGGAGGAGACGATCAGGTCGTTCATGCGGATGAACAGCGCCGCGCGCTTCACCGGATCGAGCTCGGCCTCCGCCTCGCGGTAGATGCGGTCGTATTCCTCGTTCCGCCAGCGGACGATGTTGCGGCCCTGCCAGTTGTTCGACTTCTGCGAGACTTCCCACGACACGTACTGGTTCATGAAGAGCTGCGGGTCGGCCTGCGGCATGGTGGTGGTGTACATCTGCATGTCGCAGTAGAGCTTGGTGTAGGTGTCCGGGTTCGCGATGTCGGCCGAGAAGAACACCGAGGCGACCACCGACTTCAGCTCGAGGTCGATGCCCGCGCGCGTCGCGGCCTGCTTGATGATGGCCTGGGTGCGCTGGCGCGGCGCGTTCACCGAGGTCTGGAAGACGAAGCGGAGCCGCACCCCGTCCTTGGCGCGGATGTTGTCGCGGCCGCGCACCCAGCCGGCGGCGTCCAGGATCTGGTTCGCCTTCTCGATGCTGAACTCCCAGCGCATGTTGGGGCTGCGGAAGCGCGGCGGGTTGAGCAGGAAGTTCGCCGCCACCGGGCCGCCGCGGCCGTAGATGAACTGCTCGAGCGCATTGCGGTCGCAGAGGAGCGCCATCGCCTGGCGCACCGCCGGGTCGCGGAAGGCCGGATGCTGCGTCGAGATGTGCGAACGCTCCCCGTCCACCTCGCGGTTCGGGTCGGTGACGTTGAGCTGGATGAACTCGATGTTCGCGCCCTCGACCACGTTGATCTTGCCGCGGTTCGCGGCCTCCAGCCGCTTCAGGATCTCGTCCTCCACCTGGAGGTTCCAGGCATAGTCGAAATCCCCGGTCTGGAGCACCGCGCGCGCGGCGGAGACGGCGTCGCCACCGCCCTTCACCTCGATCGTGTCGAAGAAGGGGCGGTTGTTCATGTGGTAGTTCGGGTTGAGCTCGGCGCGCAGCAGGTCGCCCGGCGCGAAGCTCGTGAAGCGGTAGGGGCCGGTGCCGACGGGGCGGATGTTGGTCGGCGCATCGCGCGCGGTGGCGCCGGCGAAGTTCTGGAACAGGTGCTTCGGGACGATCATCCCGCGCGAGGCCACGAAGGCATCCGCCCAGAAGGGCGTCGGCCGTTCGAACTCCACGCGCACCGTGTGGTCGTCCACCTTGACGACATTGACGCCGGTGTAGCTGCCGGAACTCACCGAGGCCGTCGCCGGGTTCCGCGCGTATTCCCAGTTGAACACCACGTCGTCGGCGGTGAAGTCCTGCCCGTCATGCCACTTCACGCCGCGCTTCAGCTTCCAGGTGACGGCGCGGCCGTCCTCGCGCAGGCCCTGGTTCTCGATGCTCGGGATCTCGGCGGCCAGGATCGGATGCAGCGTGCCGTCCTGCGCCCAGCCGGCCAGCGGTTCGTAGAAGACGCGGCTGGCTTCCTGGTTGGTGGTGCCGACCGCGAAATGCGGGTTGAGCAGCGTCGAGGCCTGCCAGTACAGGATCTTGAGCGGCCCGCCGCCGCCGCGCCGCGTGGGCCTGTAGGCCGGCACGCTCTGCGCCGAGGCCGGGTTGATCCCATGCAGCGCGAGAAGCTGCGTCGCCATCGGCGCCGTCAGCCCGAAGGCCGCGAGCCGCTTCACGAAACCGCGACGCGAGAGGCTGCCGCGCTGCACGCGGCCGATCATCTGCCGGAGGTCGTCTCCCGTCATGCCCAGTCTCCCGATCCCTGTGCGGCCCTCCGGGTTGGCCCCGGCCGCCGTGATTGCCTGGCGGAACGCTACATCAAGCCGCGCCGCGCGCCACCCCCTATCTTTGGCCCGGCCCGGCGCCGCCCAGTTCCTGCTCCACCACGCTCGCCCAATACGCCACGCCGAGCGGGATGATGTCGTCGTTGAAGTCGAAATGCGGCGTGTGGACGTTGGGGGAGGTGCCGTCGGGCCCGGTGCCAGTGCCGACGAACATGAAGGCGCCGGGGCGCGCTTCCAGCATCAGCGAGAAATCCTCGGCGCCGGTGATCGGCGCATGGCTGCCGACCAGCCCTCCGCCGACCAGCGCGCGGGCCGCCGCCGCGGCGATCTCCGTCTGCTCCGGATGGTTCACGGTCGCCGGCACGCCGCGCCGATACGCGACCTCCGCCGTCGCGCCATGCATCGCCGCGAGCGCCACCGCGAGTTCGCCGATGCGGCGTTCCAGCAGGTCGCGCACCTCGGGCGTGTAGCTGCGCGAGGTGCCGGTCACCGTGAGTTCCGCCGGCATCACGTTGGAGGAGACCGGCGAGCCGCCCTGGATCGAGCCCACGCTCAGCACCGCCGCGTCCAGCGCCGGCACGTTGCGTCCGACGATGGTCTGCAGCGCGAGCACGAAATGCGCCTGCACCACGGTGATGTCGGTGGCGAGATGCGGCGCCGATCCGCCATGCCCGCCGGTGCCGCGGAAGGTCACGCTGAAGCGGTCGGCCGCGGCGAGCGCCGGGCCGGGGCGGATCGCGAAGCGGCCGGCCGGGATGGTCGGCTTGTTGTGCAGGCCATAGACCGCATCGCAGGGAAAGCGCGCGAACAGCCCGTCCTCCAGCATCGCCTTGGCGCCGCCGCGGCCTTCCTCGGCGGGCTGGAAGATCAGGTGGACGGTGCCGGCGAAATCGCGGTTCGCGGCCAGCCAGCGCGCCGCGCCGAGCAGCATCGTGGTGTGCCCGTCATGGCCGCAGGCATGCATCAGGCCGGGATGGGTGGAGGCATAGGGCTTGCCCGTCGCCTCGGGGATCTGCAGCGCGTCCATGTCGGCGCGCAGCCCGACGCTGCGGTTGCCGGGCCGCGTGCCGCGGATCGTGCCGACCACGCCGAGCTTCCCCACCCCCTCCGTCACCTCGATCCCGAGTCGCCGCAGCTCGGCCGCCACCAGCGCGGCGGTGCGGTGTTCCTCCATGCCGAGTTCCGGATGGGCGTGGATGTCCTGGCGGATGGCGGCGAGCTCCGCCTGCCAGGTCTTCGCCGCCTCGATCGCGCGATGGGTCATCCGCTGCCTCCTCTGCCGGCGCCGAGCATGCCGCGACGCCCGCGCGGCGGAAAGGCCGGCTTGCGTGCGGGGCGCGGCCGCCGCAGCATCCGCGCCTCTCTCCAGCCAAGGGCCCCGCGCATGAGCCGCCTGCTCCGCTTCACCTTCGTCGATGCCGGCGTGTCCGGCCGCGTCGCCCTGCATGAGACGCTCGCGCCGCGCACGGTGGAGACGATCTGGAACGCGCTGGCGCAGCCGATCACCGAGCTCGCCTTCCACGCGATGTTCGCCGGCCCCGAGATCATGGTCGGCCTGCCGCCCGCCGCGCAGAATTTCGACCCGCGCGCGCTGCCGCCCGAGAACCAGACGGTGATCCCGACGCCGGGCGACGTGCTGTGGTTCTACCAGGCGCCGCACATGATGAAGGGGCTGCCCGACGAGTTCTGGGAGATCGGCATCTTCTACGGCGATGGCGGGCGCGTCTTCGGCCCGCTCGGCTGGACGCCGGTGACGATGTTCGGCCGCATGCTGCCGGAGGACCTGCCCGCCTTCGCCAAGGAATGCGCCGGCATCCGGCTGACGGGGGCGAAGAAGCTCGAGCTCCGCCGCGAGGGCTGAGGGCCGCGATCAGGCGGCTTCCAGCTTCTCCGACAGCGCGAGCCACTCCTCCTCCAGCGCCGCGATCTCCCGCGTGATCGCGGCGCGGCGGGTGGTGGCCCAGGCGATGTCCTCGGCCTTGCGCTTCGCATAGGTGTCGGGGTCGGCAAGCCGCTTCTCGATCAGCGCGGCTTCCAGGTTCAGCTTCTCGAGCGCCTTTTCCACGTCCCGCAGCCGCTGGCGGAGCGGGGCGAGCTGGGCGCGGCTCTCGGCGCGCTCGCGCCGTGCCTCCGCGCGCTGCCCGCCTTCCGGCGCGTCCGTGCGGCCGGATGCCGCGCGCGCGCGCTCGGCGAGCAGCACTCGGTAATCGTCCATGTCGCCCTCGAAGGGCGTCACCGTGCCGTCGGCGACGAGCCAGAGCCGGTCGGCGACCAGTTCCACCAGATGCGGGTCATGGGTGATGAGCAGGACGGCGCCCTCGAAATCCGCCAGCGCCTTCACCAGCGCCTCGCGCGCGTCGATGTCGAGATGGTTGGTCGGCTCGTCGAGGATCAGCAGATGCGGCGCGTCGCGCGTGCAGAGCGCCAGCAACAGCCGCGCCTTCTCCCCGCCCGAGCACCTTTTCACGAGTGTCTCCGCCTTCTCGCCCTGCAGGCCGAAGCGCGCCAGCTGGGAGCGGCACTGCGTCTCCGTCGCACGCGGCAGCGCAGCCTGCATGTGGGAGAGCGGCGTGCCCTCCGGGTTCAGCTCCTCCGCCTGGTGCTGGGCGAAGAAACCGACGCGGAGCCGGGGCGCGCGCTTCATCTCGCCACGGCTCGGCGCGAGCCGCCCGGCGAGCAGCTTGGCCAGCGTGGACTTGCCGTTGCCGTTGGCGCCCAGCAGCGCGATCCGGTCGTCCTGGTCCACGCGGAGATCGAGGTTGCGCAGCACCGGCGGGCCGCCATAGCCGACCTCCGCGCGCTCGATGGCGATGACGGGGGGCGAGAGCGCCTCGGGCTCGGGGAAGGCGAAGCGGGTCGGCTGGTCCTCCAGCACCTGGTCCAGCGGCGGCAGCTTCTGCAGGGCCTTCAGCCGCGATTGCGCCTGGCGCGCCTTGCTCGCCTTGTAGCGGAAGCGGTCCACGAAGGCCTGCATGTGCGCGCGCCGCTGCGCGATCTTCGTGGCCTCCGCGGCGAGTTGCGCGGCACGCTCGGTCTTCTGCCGCACGAAGCTCTCGAAATTGCCCTGGTAGGTGGTGATCTTCGCGCGATCCAGATGGGCGATGATGTCCACGCAGCGGTCGAGCAGCCCGCGGTCATGGCTGACGACGATCGCCGCCCCCGGAAAGCGCGAAAGCCAGGATTCGAGCCAGAGCGTCGCCTCCAGGTCCAGATGGTTGGTCGGCTCGTCCAGCAGCAGCAGGTCGGGCTCGAGGAACAGCGCGCGGGCCAGTGCGACGCGCATCCGCCAGCCGCCGGAGAAGGAGACGATCGGCCGCGCCTGCGCCGCCGCGTCGAAGCCGAGGCCGGCGAGGATCGCCGCCGCGCGCGCCGGCGCGGCATCGGCGCGGATCGCGATCAGGCGTTCGTGGATCTCGGCCGCGCGCACCGGCGCGGCGCTGTCGAGCTCCCCGAGCAGCGAGGCGCGCTCGGTGTCCGCCGCGAGCACGGCATCGAGCAGCGAACCCTCGCCCCCCGGCGCTTCCTGCGCGACATGGCCGAGGCGGGCCCGCGCGGCGAGTCGGATCTCCCCGGCATCGGGCGCGATCTCGCCGATGATCGCCTTCAGCAGCGTGGACTTCCCCGCGCCGTTCTTCCCCACCAGGCCGAGGCGGCGGCCGGTGTCGAGCACCATCTCCGCGCCCTCCAGCAGGGCGCGGCCGCCGATGCGCAGCGTCAGGTTGCGGATGGCCAGCACGGTCATGGCGGGGCTTGTAGCGCGGCCGGCCGCCGCCGTCAGCGCAGCGTGCGGAGGAAGTCCATCACCTCGCGGCGGGAGGCTTCGTGCGCCGCGCGGTCATAGCCGACCGTGGCACCCCAGCCGGTGGGGCGATGCGGGTTCTGATAGCGCGCGATGAAGATCGGCCCGGCATTCTCCGGCTCGTCGAAGCCGTGATGCGCGCCGGGGTAGATCACGAGGCGCGGCCGCGGCTCCGTGCGGATGCCGCGTGCCCAATCCTGGCAATCGGTGATCGGTGTCCAATCATCCGGCTCGCCCAGCAACAGCAGAAGCGGACCGTGCAGGCGCGCGGGGAAGAAGGTGCAGAGCCCGTAGAAGCCGATCCCTCCGGCCGGCCGCGGCATCGGCGGTGACCCTGGCGGATCCATGAGGTCCCATTGCGAGGTCATCACGCCGGCCGCCAGGATCCCACCCTGCGAGAAGCCCATGACGATGATCCGGTCCGGCCGCACATCGGGGCGGGATTGCAGGTAGCGCACCATGGAATGGGTATCGCGGTAGCGCTCCCAGAGGGCGCCCTGGCGCGTCAGGGTATCGGTGATGCCGAGCGGGCCGTACTGGTCCGGTACGACGGTCATGTAGCCGAGTTCGCGTGCTTCCGCCGCCCAGCGCTCGCCATTCGGTCGCGGGCCGGCTGCGCCATGCAGGATCAGCAGCACGGGGAAAGGTCCCGGTCCGGAGGGCTTCGCGACGATCGCCCGCAGCGCCCGGTCGGTCGCGCTCGTCTGCGGCCGCAGCGTCTCGTAGCGGTCGAGGCAGCCGCCGAGCGGCAGGGCCAATACCAGGAGCAGCCAGGCCCATCCCCGCATCGCGGCCTCCGTTGCATCACCGCGACAGCCTGCCCGCCTTCGCCGGCCGGCGCCACCACGCCCTAGCCACCCCCCGCGGACCGCCACCCCCGCCCAGGGCTTGCGCCCCCGCCCGCCTGCCCCTATCCCGCGCCGCGACTTCGCGACTGCAACAAGGAACGCCCCCATGGCCATCGAGCGCACCTTCTCCATCATCAAGCCCGACGCCACGCGGCGGAACCTCACCGGGAAGATCAACGCGATCTTCGAGGAGAACGGCCTTCGCATCGTCGCCCAGAAGCGCATCTGGATGAGCCGCGCGCACGCCAAGGAGTTCTACAAGGTCCACGCCGCCCGCCCCTTCTACAACGACCTGGTGGACTTCATGGTCTCCGGCCCCGTGGTCGTGCAGGTGCTGGAAGGCGAGGGCGCGGTGGCGAAGAACCGCGAGCTGATGGGCGCCACCAACCCCGCCAACGCGGCGCCGGGGACGATCCGCAAGCTCTTCGCCGAGAGCATCGAGGCCAATTCCGTGCATGGCTCCGACAGCCCGGAGAACGCGGCGATCGAGATCGCCTATTTCTTCGCCGGGAACGAACTCGTCGGCTGATCCAGCCGGGCTCAACAAGCTTTCGCTAACCCTGCGCCCCTACCCTGCCGGCCAATTCCAAGGTCGGCAGGTCGGGACATGCTGGGCAAGGCCACTTCCATCGGAACCCGCCTCGCGGCGGGTCTTCTGCTTCTCGGCGCGGTCGCGCTCGGCGCCGCGCTCGCCGGCTGGGCCGGCCACCGCGCCGAGGCGGCGCGCCAGGCGGAGATCGCCCGGCTCGCCAGCGCCGAGCCGCTCGCCGAACGGCTGCGGACCGGCGTCTATGCCGTGGTGATGGAGAGCCGCGGCCTCTATCTCGCCGCGAACCGGACCCAGGCGGAACGCTTCGCCGCGGGGCTCACGCGCCATCTCTCGGATCTCCAGCGCGACTGGGCGGCGCTGCGCCAGGTGGTGCCCGAAAGCCAGCGGGCGGCGGCGGCGCGGCTCGAAAGCGCGCTCGAGGCCTTCGTCCGGCTGCGCACGGAACTCGCCCGGGTCGGCGTGGAGCAGGGGCGGGAAGCGGCCGACCGGCTCGGCAACAACGACGCGAACCGCACCACCCGCACCGCCTTCAGCGACGCGCTCGATGGACTCTCGCGCGAGGTGACGGCGGAGGTGGCGCGGCTGCAGGCGGCCTCGGCGGCGGCGGCGGACCGCTTCGCGCTGCTGCTGCTGCTCGCCACGGCACTCGCGGTGCTGGCGGTGACGGGCGCCATGCTCTGGCACGTCCGCCGCGCCATCGCCCGCCCGCTCAGCGAGCTGGCCGCCGCGCTCGGCGAGATGGCGGAGGGAAGGCTGGATTCGGCGCGCCTGCCGCGCGGCGGCCTCGACGAAGTCGGCGCGATCGCCGCCGCCGCCGAGGGCTTCCGCGAAAAGCTGCGCGGGAATGCCCGCCTCGCCGAGGAGGCTGCGGCGGCGCGCTCGGCGCGGGACCGGCGCCAGGCGGCGATGGACCGGCACACCCAGGATTTCGGCGCCTCCGTCTCCGGCGTGATGGACCTCCTCGCGCGGAATGCCGAGGCGATGCGCGACGCGACCGCGGCGGTGCGCGCGGGCGCCGAGGACAGCCGCAGGGCCGCCGCGCGCACCACGGAGGCCTCCCGCGAGAGCCAGCAGGACCTGCACGCGGTGGCCGCCGCCACCGAGGAGCTGACGGCGAGTGTCGCCGAGATCGGCCGCCAGGTCGGCCACGCCGCGGAGGCGGCGCGGCAGGCGGTGGCGCGGGCCGAGGAGACGGGCGGGACGGTGCGCGGCCTGGCGGAGGCGGCGGGCCAGGTGAGCGAGGTGGTGCGGCTGATCGCCGACATCGCCGCCCAGACCAACCTCCTCGCGCTGAACGCCACCATCGAGGCCGCGCGCGCGGGGGAGGCCGGCAAGGGCTTCGCGGTGGTCGCCGGCGAGGTGAAGCAGCTCGCCAGCCAGACCGCGACCGCGACGGAGCGGATCTCCCAGCAGGTCGCGGCGATCCAGGGCGCGACGAACTCCGCCGTGGATGCGGTGGCGAGCGTGGCGGCGGCGATCGCCCGGGTGGACGCGGTGGCCGCCGCGATCGCCGGCGCCGTGGACCAGCAGGGCGCGGCGACGCGCGAGATCGCGGCCAGCGTGCAGCAGGTCGCCGGCCGCACCGAGGCGACCACCGCCGCGATGGCCGCGCTGGCCGGCGCGGCGGAACGCGGGGCGGCGGATTCCGGGCGGGTCGGCGAGGCCTCGGCCGATGTGGTGCGCGTGGCAGCCGAGCTGCGCGGCGAGGTCGGAAGCTTCCTGGCCGCGATGCGCGTGGACGAGGCCGAGCGCCGCGCCTTCGAGCGCGTGCCCGGCCAGGACCTGCCGGTGCGGCTGCGCCCGCGCGACGGGGCGGAGGTGGCGGGACGGCTGCTCGACATCGCCCGCGGCGGCGCGGCCTTCCGCATCGCGCTCGACCTGCCGCCCGGCACCGAGATCGAGGTCGCGATCGCGGAACACCCGCCGATCGGCGGCCGCGTGGCGCGGCGCGACCCGGACGGGCTCGCCGTGGCGTTCCGCCAGGACGGGGAAACGCTGCGACGCATCGGCACCGTGCTGGCGCGGCTGACGCCCGCGGCCGGCGCCGCCTAGCCGCGCCGCCTCATACCAACGGCCGCCTTCAGCGACTCGTTGGTAGTCCTTTTGTTGCCCTCAGGCGCCGGGCGCGGCCTCCGGCCGCGTCGTGCCGAAGGCACGCCTGCGGCGTGACGCTCGCCGGACTGCCGGCGGGCCGCATTCCGGGACCCCATCGGCGTTGCTGTGCAACGCCGATGGAAACCCGTCGCGGCCTCGGCCGGCTCCGCCGGCCGAAGGTCGGTCAACAGGGCCGTTGGCATCACCCCTGCGCGCGGGCCAGCGCCGCGCAGGTGGCGCGGAGGCTCGCGACGATGTCCGCCTGCGCGCGGCGCACCGCCTCCTCCCGCCCGCCGAGACCGACCGCGAGCGGCGGGTGCCCACGGAGCGGCGGCAGCGGCATCGCGATCACGCTCGCCCCCGGCAGCACGCGGCCCGCGCTCTCCACCCAGCCGCGCGCGCGGCCCTCGCGGATCTCCTCGAGCAGCGCGGGGATGGCGACGCGCAGCGCGGGATCGCGTTCCTCGGCATTGGCGCGCCGCGCCAGGCGCGCGACCTCGGCATCCGGCAGGCCGAGCAGCAGCGCGAGGCCGACCGCGGCGCGGCAGAGCGGCTTGAGGAGGCCGGCGCGCAGTTCCTGCGGCACCATCCCGCGCGGCGCGCGGAGGGTGAGGATGTATTGCACATGCGCCCGCTGGCGCATGCCAAGCAGCACGGCGAAGCCGCTGCGCCGCCGGAGTTCCTCGAGCAGCCGGAGCAGATGCGTGTCGCCGAACAGGCTCTCCTGCTGCCAGGCGCCGAGCAGCAGCACGCGCAGCGTCGGGCGGAAGCTACGTGCCGCGGGGTCCAGCTCGAGATAGCCGAGCCGCGTGAGCCCGCCGAGCAGCACCGAGGTGCTGGACTGCGGATAGCCGAGCGCGCGGGCAACCTCCATCACCGTCGCCGGGCGATGGGTGACGGCGAAGAACTCCAGCACCTCCAGCGCGCGCTTGGCCGATTTCAGCCGGCGCTCCGTCGGGTCCGGCGCCATGGCCGAGCCTGCCACCTCCCGTCCCTCCTTCCGGTCCCTCCCTCCGGGCCCTGTTTCCGGGCCGTTCTTCCGCCACAGCCTCGGCGATCAGCCGCGCGACGGCAATGGCGGCTCGCGCGCTGCGCCCGAGGCCAGCAGCGCGGCGATCTCGGCCTCGTCATGCCCGGCCTCGCGCAGCACCGCGCGCGTGTCGGCGCCAAGCCGCGGCGCGGGCAGGTCGTCGGCCCGCTCGCCGCCGCCGAAGCGGTTGGGATTGGCGGTGCGGCGGAGCCGCCCCTCAGTCGGGTGCTCCTCCTCCCGGAAGAAGCCGACATCGCGCAGATGCGGGTCCTGCACCAGGTCGTCGAGGCCGTTATAGGCGGCGACGGGGACATCCGCCGCCTCCAGGATCGCGATCCACTCACTGGTGCCGCGCTGCGCGAGGCCCTGGGCGCGGACCTCGAAATAGGCGGCGGCGTTGGCGGTGCGGGCGGAGGCGGAGGCGAAGCGCGGATCCGCGCGCAACTCCGGCCGGCCGATCGCATCGAAGAAGGCGAAGGCCTGCGCATCGGTGTTGGGCGAGACGGTGATCCAGCCATCCTTCGTCGGCAGCGGGCGGTAGAAGGGGCTGAGCTGGCGGAGATCGCCGCTCGGGCCCGCCGGCGGGTCGAAGCTCGCGGCGCCGAGATGCTCCGTCATCACGAAGCTCGCCATGTTCTCGAACATCGGCACCTCGATCGCCTCGCCGCGCCCGGTCCGCTCGCGGCGGTAGAGCGCGAAGCCGATGCATTGCGCGGCGATCAGGCCGGTGACGTGGTCGGTCAGCACCATCGGCACGAAGCGCGGCTCGCCGGTCGCGCGCTCGAAGGTGCCGGCGATGCCGGAGAGGCTCTGGATGATCGGGTCATAGGCCGGGCGGTTGGCGTAGCGCCCGCCATTGCCGAAGGCGAGGATGGCGCAATGGATCAGCCGCGGATGGCGCGCCGCGAGGCTCGCGGCGTCGAGGCCGAGGCGGGCGAGCGCGGGGGGGCGGATGTTGCTGACGAACAGATCGGCGCCCGCGAGCAGCCGGTGCATGACCGCGAGCGCCGCGGGCTGCTTCAGGTCCAGGCAGATCGAGCGCTTGTTGCGGTTGAACTGGAGGAACTTGCCCGGCATGCCGGGGCTGCGCGCGCCGACCGCCAGGTTGCGCAGCAGGTCGCCCTCCGGCGGCTCCACCTTCACCACCTCGGCGCCCTGGTCGGCGAGGATGCGCGTGCAGATCGGCCCGACGACCACCGAGCTGAGATCCACGACGCGCACGCCGGCGAGCGGGCCGCTCACGGCACGAAGTCCAGCGTCATCTCGGCGGCCAGCGCGCCCTCCCCGTCCGCGACCCAGGCTCGCATGCGGCCATCCGCCACGGCCGCGCCGCAGAAGCGCGCGATGCCGCCGACGAGCAGCGGGCGCAGCAGGCGCGTCTCGTAGCCGGCGAGCCGACCGGCGGCGCGGCGGAGCGCGGCGTCGAGCAGCAGATGCATCGTCAGGCCCCCGTTCATCACCGGGCCGGGATAGCCCTCCTGCCGGCGGGCGTAGTCGGCATCGTAGTGGATGCGGTGCGCGTTCCAGGTGATCGCGCCGTAGCGGAACACCTGCACGGGATCGAGCGGGCGCGCCTCCTCCCAGGCGGCGCCAGCGGGCGACGGGACGGGCTCGGGGGTGGCCGATGCGCCGGGCGGGGCGGCGGCGCGGTAGATCGCGTCGAACTCCTCCACCGCCAGCACCTCGCCGCGCGCGGCGATCGTGCTGCGAAGGGTGAGGACGCAGATCGGCCCGGTGCGCGCCGCCTTCGGCCGGATCGCCGCGATCTCCGTCCGCTTCGTCGCGACATCGCCGACGCGGAGCGGGCCGTGCAGCCGCACGCGCCGGCCCGCGCCCATCCGCCGCGGCAGCGGGATCGGCGGCAGGAACTCGCCCTTGCGCGGATGCCCGTCCGGCCCGAGCGCCGAATGGCGCGCGATGTCGGCGAAGAACAGGCTGAACCAGTGCGGCGGCAGCGCGCTGCCGGCCACGAAGCCCGCCGGATCGAGGTCGAAGGTCGCGGCGATGCGACGGACCGCGCCGAGCGTGACCGCATCCTCGATCTCGCGCGCGCGGCCGATCCAGCCGGTGAGCTCCGGCATCGCCGCATCGAGCGCGGCGGCGGCGTCCTCCAGCACGCGATCCTCCCCTGGCATCGCGCGCAGACTAGCGCGGCGCCGCGCGGCGCGGCCCATCACCCGGGTGATATCGGGGCGCCGCCACGCCGCCCGGCGATGACGCGGCGCCGCCGCGTGTGGTCTCGTCCCGTACCACGGGCCGGGGCCGCCGGGGCGGCATCCGAAGGGAGGAAGCGAGGATGGAGGATCATGCGCGGCTGATGCCGCCGCTCGCGCGGCGCGGCCTTCTCGGCGCCGGGCTCGCCGCGGTCGCCGCGCCACGGGTCCGCGCGCAGGGCGGCTGGCCGGGCGAGCGCGTGACCATCGTCGTCTCGCTCCCCGCGGGCGCGACGACCGACATCACGACGCGGCTCTATGCCGACCAGCTCGCGCGCAGCTGGGGCCATCCGGTGGTGGTGGACAACCGCGGCGGGGCGAACGGCGTGCTGGCGGCGCAGGCGGTGGCACGCGCGAGGCCCGATGGGCGCACGCTGCTCGCCACCACGGCGATGACGCATGCGGCGAACCCCTGGCTCATCGCGCGCCTGCCCTACGATCCGGTGGCGGATTTCGACGCGGTGGCGATGTGGAGCGCCTCGCCCTTCGTGATGATGGCGACGAAGGCGCTCGGCACGCCGACGCTCGCCGCGCTGACGGCGCGGCTGAAGGCGGAACCGGGGCGGCACAACTACGCCACCGGCACCGTGCCCGGGCGGATGGTCGCGGAGCTCTACCGCCAGCTCACCGGGGTGGAGGCGGTGCATGTCGGCTATCGCGGCAACCAGGCCGCCTACCCCGACCTGACGCAGGGCCGCATCGGCTTCATGCCGGTGGACATCCAGGCGGCGAAGCCGCTCGTGGATCGCGGCGCGGTGGAGGCTCTCGCGGTCACCGATGGCGAGCGGCACTATGCGCTGCCCGATGTGCCGACGGCGGCCGAGGCCGGCCTGCCAGACCTTCGCTTCCTCACCTGGGCCGGGCTCTATGCGCCAAAGGGCACGTCGCGCGAGGTGGTGGCGCGGATCCATGCGGACATGGTGCGCGCCTATGAGATGCCGGAGGTGCGCGCGCGCATCCTGGCCAATGGCGGCTCCCGCACGCCGCCGGTCGGGCCGGAGGCGTTCCAGGCGCACACGATCAGCGAACTCGCCGCCTGGGGCCGCATCATCCGCCAGGCCGGGATGACGCTGGACTAGGCCTCGGGCCCGTTCCGCATCGCGGAAAGCCCGCGACGCGCGCTGGATGGGCCCCGCCGGCCTGTTAGGGTGACCGCAACGGCGCGCGCCAAGCCGCCGTGGAGGAAGCGCATGCCGTCCGGTCCCGCACCGCCAGGGCACCCCGCATCCGCGGCGACGCGGCGGGGGCTGCTGGCCGCTTCGCTCGCCGGCCTTGCCGCGCCCGCCCTCGCGCAGGAGGCCTGGCCGGCCCGCGCGACGCGGATCATCGTGCCCTTCGCCCCCGGCGGCACCACGGACATCCCGGCGCGGATCATCGCCGACCACCTGGCGCGGCGCCTCGGCAAGCCCTTCGTGGTGGAGAACCGCTCCGGCGCCGGCGGCGCGCTCGGCATCCGCGCGGTGGCCCAGGCGACGGACGGCCACACGCTGCTGCACACCACCTCCGCGATCTGCGTGCTGCCGGCGCTGCAGCGCGACCCCGGCTTCGATCCGCTGGCCGACTTCACGCCGATCACCATGACCACCGCCTCGCCGATCCTGATGGTGGTGCGGGCGGATTCGCCGCATCGCGACCTCGCCGGGCTGCTGGCCAAGGCCCGGGCGGAGCCGGGAAAGGTCACCTTCTCCCATTCCGGCATCGGCACCACGGTGCACCTGGCGGGCGAGCTGCTGCGCGCGCGCGCCGGCGTCGATCTGCTGCACGTCCCCTATCGCGGCTCCGCGCCCTCCGCCACCGCACTGCTCGCGGGGGAGGTGGATGCGGGCTTCCTCAGCCCGATCGAGGTGCTGCCGCATATCCGCGGCGGACGGATGCGCGCGCTGGCGAATTGCGCGCCGACGCGCGTGCTGCTGCCGGACGTGCCCTCGATCCGCGAGATCGTGCCGGACTACGACGGCGTGGTGCTGTGGTTCGCCCTCCTCGGCCCGCGCGACCTGCCGGCCGAGGCGGTGGCGACGGTGCTGCGCGAGGTGACGCCGCTGCGCAGCGGCTCCACGCTCAGCGAGCGGATGGCGGAGGTGGGCGCCGAGACGCTGCTCGACGGGCCGGCACCGCTTGCCGCGCGGATCCGCGCCGAGGCGCCGCTTTGGAAGGGCATCGCCGAACGCGCGGGGATCCGCAGCGAATGACGGATGCCGCCCACCCCGCCGACGCGCCGCTCGTGGACGCGCATTTCCACATCTACACGACGGACATGCCGATCCAGCCCTGGGCCTGGCACCGCCCGCCGGAGGACGCCTCGGCCGAGCAGTTCCTCGCGCTGATGGACCGGCACGGGATCGGCTATGGCGTGGTGGCGGCGGCGAGCCTCTACGGGCAGTACAACGACTACGTCATCCGCGCGATGCGCCGCCATCCGCGGCTGCGCGGCACGGCCTATGTGCGGCCCGAGACGGACATGTACACGCTCGAGCGGATGAAGCAGGACGGCATGGTCGGCATCCGCCTGTTCTTCCGCCGCGTGCCCGACCCGCCCGACCTGCGTTCCCCCGAATATCGGCTGCTGCTGCGCCGCGTGCGCGACCTCGACTGGCATGTGCACACGCTGGTCAGCGGCGACATCGCCGCGGATGTGATCGCAGCGATCGAGGAGGCCGGCGTGAAGCTGGTGATCGACCATTTCGGCAAGCCGGACGAACGCCTCGGCGTGAATTGTCCCGGCTTCAAGGCGGTGCTGGCGGCGATCGACCGCGGCCGGACCTGGGTGAAGCTCTCGGGCGGGTTCCGCATGGCCTCGCGCGAGGCCGCGGTCCGCTACGCCCATGCGCTGGTGCGCCACACCGGCGGCGAGCGCCTGGTCTGGGCGAGCGACTGGCCCTTCGCCGCCTATGAGGGGCGCGTCACCTACGAGCAATGCCTCGCCGAGCTGCACGAATGGGTGCCCGACGCGGCGACGCGCCGCCTGATCACCGCGGACACGCCGATGCGCCTCTATTTCGGCGCGGCGTGACGCACGAAAACGCAGGGAGGAAACCCATGACCAGCATCACCCGACGCCACCTCGGCGGCCTCGCGCTCGGCGCGGCGGCCGCCGCGTCCCGGCCCGCCGCGGCGCAGGCCTGGCCGTCCCGCGCCGTCACCGTCGTCGTGCCCTGGCCGGCCGGCGGCGCGCCGGACGTGCTCGGCCGCGCCATGATGCGCCATTTCGGCGAGCGCTTCGGCCAGACCTTCGTGGTGGACAACCGCTCCGGCGCCAACGGCAACATCGGCACCGCGAGCGTGGCGCGCGCCGCGCCGGACGGGCAGACGCTGATCGTCACCACCAACGGGCCGATCACCAACAACACGCTGCTGTTCCGCTCCATGCCGTTCAACCCCTTCACCGACCTCACGCCGATCGCGCTGCTGGCGGAGCTTCCGGTGCTGATCACCGCGCGCGCCAACATGCCCTACCGGAACGTGCAGGAACTTCTGGCCTATGCGCGCGCCAATCCGGGCCGCGTGAATTGCGGCACGCCGCCGCTCGGCTCGGTCGCGCATCTGGCGGTGGAGCTGCTGATGCACCGCACCGGCGTGCGGCTGAACGTGGTGCCCTATCGCGGCTCCGCGCCGCTCACCAACGATCTCCTCGCCGGTTCGGTGGACATGGCGCTCGATCTCGTCACCACCTACCTGCCGCATATCCAGGCCGGCACGGTGCGCGCGCTCGGCGTCACCACCGCCGCGCCGATCCCGCAGCTTCCCGACACGCCGACCGTGCAGTCGCAGGGCCTGCCCGACTACCGCGCGACGGGCTGGATCGCGGTGCTCGGGCCGGCCGGCCTGCCGGCCGACATCGTCCAGAAGGTGAACGAGGCGAGCAACGCCTGGCTTGGGCTCGATGCGACGAAGACGACGCTGGCCAATCTCGGCCTGAACGCGCTGGGCGGCACGCCGCCCGAACTCGCGCGCCGGATGCAGGCGGAGGTGGATCTCTGGCGCCCGGTGGTGCAGGCCGCGAACATCTCCATCGACTGACGGCGCGAAGCCCTCGTGTTCCGGCGTCCGGGCGTCACCAACGGCGCGATCGGCAGCGTGCCGTATCTGCGCGAGCTCATCCTCGCCGAATACCCGGACGCGAAGTTCAACGAGGACATCCGCCACCGGATGACGGAAGCCGAGATCATCGCCTTCCTCGCCGACTGTGACTCGGCGATCATGGGCGGGGACGTGGTGAACGACCGCGTGCTGGCAGCGCGGCCGAACATCCGCCACATCGGCATCTTCGGCGTCGGGCTGAACACGGTGGACCTCGAGGCCTGCCGCCGGCACGGCGTGCGGCTCGGCTTCACGCCAGGCGTGAACCGGCTGGCGGTGGCCGAGCTCGCGCTCTGCTTCATGATCGCGGGGCTGCGCTGGGTGGCGCCGCTGAGCCTGGCGATGCGGAACGGCGAGCGGCCGCGCACCCGCGTCGGCCGCAGCCTGACCGGGCGCGTCGTCGGGCTGCATGGCTGCGGGCATATCGGCAAGGAGGTGGTGCGCCTGCTCGCGCCCTTCGGCTGCACCATCCTCGCCCACGACATCCGCGACTACGCGGACTTCTACCGCGCGCACGGCGTCACGCCGGTTTCCTTCGAGGAGCTGCTGGAACGCGCCGAGGTGCTCTCGCTGCACATCCCGCGCAGCAAGGCGACCGAGAACCTCTACGACGCGCCGACGCTCGCGCGGCTGCGCCCCGACTGCGTGCTGGTGAACACCTGCCGCGGCGGCATCGTGAACGAGGCGGCGCTGCTCGAGCGGCTGGAAAGCGGCGCGCTGGTGGCGGCCTGCCTCGACGTCTTCGCCGAGGAGCCGCCGGACGACGACCGCCTGCTGCGCCATCCGAACCTGCTCTCCACGCCGCATGCCGGCGCCAGCACGCGCGAGGCCCGGATCGCCATGGTCCAGGCCGCGCTGCGCGGGCTGCGCGAGGGCGAGCGCGTGGACCCCGCGAAATTCACCGACTACCTCTGAACCCCGAAGGAACGGCCATGGCGCTCGACGAACTGCGCATCCGGCAGGAGCTGGAAGTCCTCAACATCGCCTTCTGGCGCGAGGTGGATTCCAACTGGGGCCGCCGCGCGCACGAGTTCTTCACCGAGGACGGCGTCTACACCACCACCCACAAGGCGCGGAGGGGCCATGAGGCGATCCGCGAATTCTACACCACGCGCGAGGACCGCGGCCCGCGCGTGGCGCGGCACCTGATCCACAACTTCTTCGTGACCGTCCATGACGCCAACCGCGCCACCTGCGAATGGACCATGTGTCTCTACGCCGATGACGGCGAGGCGCCGCTGCTCTCCGAGCCGCCGATCATGATCGGCGCCGTCACGGATGAATGCGTGCGCGGCGCGGACGGAAGCTGGCGCTACGCCGCCCGTACCACCCGCGCCCTGTTCAAGGGAACGAAGCCGACCTCCGGCTAGAGGTGGCGCCCGCTGTCCACGAGGATCGTCGTGCCCGTGGTCAGCCGCAGATGCGTGACCGCCGCAACCACGGCGAGCGCCACGTCATCCGCCTGGGTGACGACCTTGAGCGGCGAGAGCGCAGCCTGCTTCGCCACCGCATCGGCGGCGCGTCCCGGCACGAAGCCGGTCTCGACGCCGGCCGGCGAGATGCCGATGACGCGGATCTCCGGCCCGAGCACGCGCGCGAGCGAGAGCCCCATCGTGTCGAGCGCCGCCTTGGCGGCGCAATAGGCGATGCTGCTGCCGAGCCCGGTCTGCGCCGCCAGCGAGGAGATGTTGACGATCACGCCATCGCCGCCGCGCTTCATCAGCGGTGCGAAGGCGCGGATGGTGGCGAAGGGGCCGCGGACATTGGTGACGAGGATGCGGTCCATCGTCTCGTCGTCCATCGCCTCGAGGTCGGCATGCGGCACGGCGCGGGTGGTGCCGGCGGAATTCACCAGCACGTCGCAGCGGCCGAGCTTCGCCTCCACCTCCGCCGCCGCCGCGCGGATCGCGGCGCTGTCCGTCATCGGGACATGGAGCGGCATGTGGCCGCTGCCCGGCAGCGTGGCGGCCAGTGCCTCGGCGCGGTCGCGGCCGCTGTTGTAGCCGATCGCGACGGTCGCGCCGAGTTCCGCCAGGCGCTGCACGCAGGCCGCGCCGATGCCGCTGCTGCCGCCGGTGACCACGGCGACGCGGCCCGCAAGGCCATAGGGGCCGAGATTGCCCTTCCTGAGTTCGCTCATGCCGTCTCCTGCCTGCCGCCTCACGCGCCGGCCTGCGCGCGGCGCCACCCTGCGGCGGCGGCGTGCGGGCGCCAATCCGCGTATGCCCGCCGTTCCGCGGGTCGGCAAGGCGCGCCGGCACGGCTAGGCTTCGCGCGGCAATCGGAACGGGACCGCGGACGATGCGCTCATTCGCCGGCGCGGAGCAGCTGCGGCGCTTCGCGGTCAGCCTCTACGCGGCGCCGCCGGACTGCACGGTCGAGCGGTTCTGCGCGTTGCTCGCCGCGCGGGGCATCGGCGGCATCGGGCTGACCGCGCGGGCGGTGGAGGCGCATGCGCCGGAGGCGCTCGCCCGCCTGCTCCGCGCGCATGACCTGGTCGCGACCTCGCTGAACAGCGCGGGCTATGTGCTCCACGCCGATCCCGCCGCCGCGGCCGCCCAGGCCGCGCTCGATACCAGGCTGTTCGAGGCGGCCGAGGCGCTCGGCGCCCCGGTCAACGTCATCCTCGGCGGCACGCTGCACGCAGCCCATCCGGGCGCGCCGGCGCCCGATCTGCGGACGGCCCGCGCGCGCGCCGCCGAGGGACTCGCCGCGCTTGCGGCGCGCGCGGCGCGGTGCGGCGTGCGCCTCGCGCTCGAGCCGATGCACCCGCAGGCGCTCGGCACCAAGGGCTGCATCAACCAGCTTTCGCAGGCGCGTGCGCTGGCGGCGCGGCATGCCGAGGTCGGGCTCACGCTCGACTTCCACCATTCCTGGTGGGATGCGGACCTGCCCGCGACGATCCGCGACGCGACGGAGGCGATTCGCGTCGTGCAGGTCTGCGGCGAGATCGTGCCGGAGGATGGCGGCCCGGCGCAGCGCGCGCCGCTTTCCGCCGGGCCCGCCGATCTCGCGCTGATGCTGCGCGATCTCGATGCGGCGGGCTATGCGGGCGCGATCGAATACGAAGTGTTCTGGGACCAGATGGGCCGGCCGGCGCCCGAGGACCTGCTGGACGACGCGGTGCGCGACCATCTCGTTCTGACGATGCGGCCAGAGTGATCGCATCGCGGCATCACGCCGCGAAACGCGCGATTGACTTGTCCGGACATGCGGCCGGATAGTGCCGTGATGCCCGGCTCCGACAGCATCGTCGCCGAACCAGCCCAGCGCCGCGATGCGCCGCTCGATGCGATGATCCGCGCGGCCTTCCCCGATCTCAGGGGCGCCTATCTCGACGTTGCCGCGCGCGGGCCGCTGCCGGCTGCGGCGCGTCTCGCCGCCCAGAAGCTGCTGCTGGAACAGGCCAGCGGCAGCGTCTCCAAGCCCGCCTGGTTCGCCATCGCCGATCGCGTGAAGGCGAAGGCGGCGCGGCTGCTCGATGTCGCGCCGGAGGACCTCGCCTTCACCAAGAACGCCTCGGAGGGGCTGAACCTCGTCGCCGCCGCGCTCCGGCTGCGGGAGGGCGACCGCGTGATCCTCGCGCCCGCCTTCGAGCATCCGAACAACATCTTCCCCTGGCTCTGGCAGTCCGAGACGGCGGGCGCGGAGCTGGTGCGGATCGCACCCAACCCGGACGAGAGCCTGGAGGCGGCGATCATCGCCGCGATGGACGCGCGCACGCGCCTCGTCGCCGTCACGACGATGGATTTCGCGTCCGGCCGGCGGACCGATCTCACCCGCCTCGGCGCCGCCTGCCGCGCGCGCGGCATCTTCCTGATGGTGGATGCGGCGCAATCGGCGGGCGTGCTCGCAGACGACATGACGGCCGTGGATGGCTGGGCGACGGCGGCGCAGAAGGGGTTGCTCGGCCTCTACGGCCTCGGCCTGCTGTATGTGCGGCGCGACTGGGCGGATCGGTTGCGCCCGGTCTCGCTCGCGCGCTTCTCGGTGGACCTCGCGGAAGCGCACGAGGCGGCGGCACCCGACGATGGCTGGCGGCTGAAGCCCGGCGCGGCCCGCTTCGAGCTCGGCAACCACAATTTCGTGGCCCTCGCCGCGCTCGAGGCCTCGCTCGACCTGCTGCTGCTGATCGGGCGCGCGGAGGTGGAGCGGCGCAGCACCGGCGCGGCCGCCGCGCTGCGCGCGGGCATCGCCGATCTCGGCCTCGCGCTGCTGCCGCTGCCGGCCGCGCATCGCGGCCATATCGTCGCGATCGGGGAGGCGCTCGGCACCGGCCACGACAGCACGGAGACGGATTGGATCCAGTCGCTGAGCGACCATCTGCGCGAAGCCGGCGTGGTGCACTCGGTGCGCCGCGGCATCCTGCGGCTGGCCACCCATGTGCACGTACTGCCCGATGTCGTCGCTGCCGCGCTCGGCGAGATGGAGCGCTGGCGCCGCGCGCGATGAGGACCACACCACCCGCCAGCAAGGAGGCATGACATGACGCAGGATGCCGAGCGCCGCCTGACCGAACTCGCGGCGGAATGCGCCGATGCCTTCGACCCCTCCCGCGACTGGGATTCGCAGGAGCCGGCGCCCGTCAGGCGGCGCGGCTTCCTCTCCCTGGCGCTCGCCTCGGGCGTCGCGAGCCTCGGCGGAGGGGCCTGGGCGCAGGCCCGCGTGCCTTTCCGGCTGGATGAGATCAACGCCGTCCACTATCTCGCCACCACCTTCATCCCGGACAACCTGCCGGCGAGCGCGGGCGTCGATCTCCGCTTCGTGCGCGTCGGCGCCGTGGGGCATGCGCGCGTGGCGGCCTTCACGCGCGGCGATCTCGATTCCTTCGCCACCGGCTGGAACTACCTCGCCACGATCGAGCTGCGCGACCTGCGCGGCCAGGCGGTGTGCGGCATCGGCGGCGGCGGCACGCGGCTGCTCGCGCGGCGCGGCAGCAACATCCGCACCCTGGCCGACCTGCGCGGCCGTCGCGTCGCGGTGAACCCACTCAACAGCCAGGACATCATGCTGATCTACGCGCTGCGCGGCATCGGCATAGATGCGATGCGGGAGGTGACGCGGGTCGAGATCGGCAACCCCGCCGGCATCGTCGCGGCGATGTCGCGCGGCGACGTGGATGCCGCCGCGATCTTCGAGCCTTCGGCCTCGCTGATCCTCGCGCAGCAGGGTGCGACGATGATCACCAACCTGGCGCAGGAGAGCTTCGGCGCCTCGCATGGCGGCATGTATATCCGCGACGCCTTCGTGCGCGAGCAGCCCGCGGCGACGGAGGCGATCGTCGCCGCGACGGTGAAGGCGATCGATTTCGTCAATGCCAACAAGGAAGCCTATATCCAGCGCACCATGCAGATCACCGGCCAGACGCGGGAGGTCGCGACGCTCGCGGTCGAGAATGTCTCGCCCTCCTGGCGGATGCCGATGGCCACCATCCGCGCGATCTGCAAGGCGGTGCACGAACTCGGCCTCGAGGAGCGCGACGTCTCGGCGGTGATCGCCAACCGCGTGAACTACACCTTCCTCGAGCGCATCACCGGCCTGCCCAGGGCGGAGCTCGGGCATGCCGCCTGAGGGCCCGCTCGCGGCGCGCGACTCGGCGCCCGCTGGTGCGGACGCGCCGGCGGAACCCACCGCGTGGTTCCGCGGGTTCGATCCGCTGGCGCTCGCGCTGCCCTTCGGCATCCTCGCCGCCTGGTCGGCCGCCTACCTGTTCGAGCTGATGCCGCGCATCCTGCTGCCGAGCCCATGGGACGTGGTGGCGACGATCGGCGAATGGATGAACGCGGACTGGGCGCGCGGCCGGCCGGTCTATTTCACCGGCACCTGGGCGTCGGACGCGCTCGGCTCCGCCTTCCGCGCGCTCGTCGGCTTCGCGATGGGCGCGACGCTCGCCGTCACGCTCGGCATCTGGGTCGGCTGGAGCCGCCAGGCGGAGCGCTTCCTCGACCCGACGGTGCAGCTGCTGCGGCCGATGCCGCGCACTGCGCTGCTGCCGTTTGCCATCATCTTCTTCGGCCTGACCGATGCCTCCGCGCTGTTCCTCGTGACCTACGGCGTCTTCCTCCAGGTCTATGTGCAGGTGGTCACGGGCGTGAAGTTCGTCGGGCGCGACTGGAAGCGCGCGGCGCTGATGCTCGGCGCCTCACCGCGGCAGGTGCTGTGGCGCGTGGTGCTGCCGGGGGCGATGCCGCACATCTTCGGCGGGCTCCGCCTCGGCATCGCCTATGCCTGGACGCTGATGATCCTGGCGGAGATGTTCGCCGTCTCGGCCGGCTTCGGCTACGTGCTGTGGCGCGGCTACGAGTTCATGCGCATGGACATCGTGCTGGCGGGCATGCTCATGCTCGGCATCTTCGGCTTCCTGTCGGACCGCGTCATCGTCATCGTCGGACGGCGCAAGCTGGCCTGGGCGCAGGAGATCTCGGGGACGCGGCTTTGAGGGCGGTGGTGCAGGCGCGCGGCCTGGTCAAGCGCTACGGGAACACCATCGCGCTCGCCGGCGTGGACGTGGACCTCCACGAAGGGCAGATCACGCTGCTGATCGGCCCCTCGGGCTGCGGCAAGACCACGCTGCTGAACATGATCGCGGGCTTCGAGCAGCCCTCCGGCGGCCTGCTCACGGTGGATGGCGAGCCGGTGCGCGGCCCCGATCCGCGCCGCGGCGGGATCTTCCAGGACCCCAACCTGTTCCCCTGGCTCACGGGCTGGGAGAACGTGATGTTCGGCCCGGAGGTGCGCGGCGAGAACCGCGCCGTCGCGGAAGCGCGCGCCACAGAATTGCTGCGCATGGTCCGGCTGTGGGATTTCCGCAACCATCGTCCGGCCCAGCTTTCGGGCGGCATGCGCCACCGCGCGGCGATCATCCGCACCCTCGCCAACGATCCCGCCCTGCTGCTGGCCGACGAGCCCTTCACCGGCCTCGACGAGCACACGCGCCGGCGCCTGCAGGCGGATTTCCTCGCGATCGTGCAGCGCACCCGCAAGACGGTGGTGTTCGTGACGCACAACATCGAGGAGGCGATCTTCCTCGCCGACCGGATGGTGGTGATGAGCCCGGGGCCCGGGCGCATCAAGCAGATCATCGAGGTGGACCTGCCGCATCCGCGCGACATCCTCTCGGACGAATTCAACCGCTGGCGCGCGCGGCTCTACAACCTCATCACGCCGGACGTGGTGGAGGAGACGCCGTGAGGCCCCGTCGGCATTGCGCCCGGCGTCTGAGGGCATGACCATGACTCACATGGCGGTCGAGATCGTGGCGCACCGCCTTCAGGCCGCCTCCGACGAGATGATGGCGACGCTGGTGCGCACCGCCTATTCGCCCAACATCAAGGAACGCCGCGACTGCTCCGTCGGCATCTTCGACGCCGAAGGCCAGCTCCTCGCGCTGACGGCCATCGCGCCGCTGCATCTCTCCTCGCTGCTCGGCGTGGTGGAGCACGTCACGCGGCGCTTCCCGCTCGAGACGCTGCGGCCCGGCGACGGCATCCTCGCGAACGATCCGTACAATGGCGGCGGCTCCCACCTGCCGGACCTCACCCTGGCCACGCCGGTCTTCGCCGAGGGGCGGGTGATCGGCTTCGTCTGCAACATCGCTCATCATTCGGATGTCGGCGGCAAGGTGCCGGGCAGCGAGAGTGCGGACTGCACCTCCATCTTCCAGGAAGGCCTGCGCATCCCGCCGGTGAAGCTCGTCGCCGCGGGCGTACTGCAGCAGGACATCGCCAACATCATCCTGCTCAATTCCCGCACGCCGCAGGAACGTGAGGGCGACCTCAAGGCGCAGGTCGCGACCAACGCCACGGGGCTCCGCCGCATGGAGGAGCTGGTCGCCCGCTTCGGCGCGGCGGGCGCGCGCGCCGCCTTCGCCGCGATCCTCGCGCATGGCGAGGCCCGCGCACGGGCCGCCATCGCCGAACTGCCGCGCGGAAGCTGGACGAACGAGGAGATCGTGGACAGCGACGGGCTCAGCCCCGCCGCGCTCCGCGCACGGGTGACGGTGACGGCCGATGGCGACCGGCTCAGCTTCGACTTCACCGGCTCCGACCCGCAGATGCGCGGCGCGCGCAACATGGTGCTCGGCGCGACGCTCGCGGGCGTCTACTACGCCGTGAAGGCGCTGGTGGATCCGGACCTGCCGCCCAATGCCGGCACCTTCCGCCCGATCGAGGTCATCGCGCCGCCGGGCACGCTGTTCAACGCGACGCCGCCGGCGGCGGTGGGCGACCGCTCCTCGCTCGGCAACCTGCTCGGCGACCTGATCTTCGGCGCCTTCGCCCATGCCGTGCCGGAGCGGATCATGGCCGGCTGCGGGCCGCTCGCGGCGATGACCTTCTCGGGCACCGATCCGCGCAGCGGCCGCTACTTCGTGGACTACGAGACCTATGCGGGCGCGGCCGGCGCGCAGCACGACCAGGACGGCAAGGATGCGGTGCGCGTGCACATCTCGGGCGCGGCGAACCTGCCGGTGGAGGCGGCCGAGCACGAGTTCCCGCTCGCCGTGCTGCGCTACGAGCTGATCCCCGATTCGGGCGGGGCGGGCCGCTTCCGCGGCGGGCTCGGCACGCGGCGCGACGTGCAGGTCTTCGCGGAGGACGGAAGGCTGGTCGGCCGCGCGCTCCGGCAGGTGGTGGCGCCGCGCGGCGTGGCGGGCGGCGCCGATGGCAGCCTCGGCCGCTTCCTGCTGCGTCCTGGAACGGCGGCGGAGGAGAAGCTGCCCGCCACCTTCTCCGACCTCCCGATCGCGCCCGGCGAGGTGGTGCGCATCGAGACGCCGGCGGGCGCCGGCTTCGGCGATCCCCGCGCGCGCGATCCGGCGCTGGTCCGCGCCGATGTCGCGGACGGGAAGGTCAGCGCGGAGGCCGCCGCGCGGCTCTACGGGCGCGACGCATGAGCAGCGGCTTCGCGCTCGGCGTGGATGTCGGCGGCACCTTCACGGACCTCGTGCTGATCCGCCTGGCGGACGGTGCGACGGTGACGCACAAGGTCCCCTCCACGCCGGACGATCCCTCCCGCGCGATGGGCGAGGGCATCGCGGAGCTGCTCGCGCTCGCCGGCGCGCCGGCCGCCGATGTCGCCTGGTTCGGGCATGGTACCACCGTCGCCACCAATGCGATGATCCAGGGCCGCCTCGCGCCCACGGGCCTGATCACCACCGACGGCTTCCGCGACACGCTGGAGATCCGCCGCCAGCGCCAGCCGCACAACTACAACATCCGCATCCCGAAGCCGCGCCCGCCCGTGCCGCGCAGCCTTCGCTTCGAGATTCCGGAGCGCGTCTTCCTGATGGCGCGCGGGCCGATCGCGCCGCAGCGCGGCGATCTCGATCCCGCCATCGCGGCCTTTCGCGCGGCCGGCGTCGAGGCCATCGCGATCTGCTTCCTGCATGCCTATCACGACCCGGCTCATGAACGCCTCGTCGCCGGCTGGCTGCAGGACGCGCTGCCCGGCGTCTTCATCTGCCCCTCGCATGCGATCCTGGCGGAGTTCCGCGAGTTCGAGCGGCTTTCGACCACGGTGCTGAATGCCGGGCTCGGCCCGGTGATGAGCCGCTATCTCGCGCGGCTGGAGGACCGGCGACGGGCGCTCGGGCTCGGCGCCGCGCCGCATATCCTGCAATCCAATGGCGGCGTCGCCTCGGCGCGCGAGGCGGGCGAGAAGCCGGTGCGCACGCTCGCCTCCGGCCCCGCCGCGGGGGTGACGGGCGCGATCCATGCCGGCGTCGCGGCGGGCTTTCCCGATCTGATCACCTTCGATGTCGGCGGCACCTCGCTCGATGTCTGCCTGGTGCAGGATGGCCGGCCCGCCATCGCGCGGGAGAAGGAGTTTCGCGGCTGGCCGGTGCGCTTCCCGATGATGGACGTCCATTCGGTGGGCGCCGGCGGCGGCTCCATCGCCTCGGTGGATGCGGGCGGCTTCCTCCAGGTCGGGCCGGAGAGCGCCGGCGCGCATCCGGGCCCGGCCTGCTATGGCCGCGGCGGCACGCGGCCGACGGTGACGGATGCGAATGTGGTGCTCGGACGGCTGCATCCGGAACGCCTGCTCGGCGGCCGCATGCCGATCCGCGCCGATCTCGCGCGCGAGGCCATCGCGCAGCATGTCGCGCGCCCGCTCGGCATGGGCGTCGAGGAGGCGGCGCACGCGATCCTGACGATCCTGAACGAGACGATGCTGCGCGCGGTGCGGCTGATCTCGGTGGAGCAGGGGCATGATCCGCGGCGATTCGCGCTGGCCTCCTTCGGCGGCGGCGGGCCGCTGCTCTCCCAGGCGCTGGCGCGCGAGCTCGGCATGGCCACGGTGATCGTGCCGCCGGGGCCCGGCCTGCTCTGCGCGCTCGGTCTGCTGGTGGCCGATATCCGCACCGATTTCAGCCGCACCTGCCTGCTGCCGCTGGCGCCGGCAAGCATCGCCGCGCTGCGCGACACCTTCGCCGCGCTGGAGGCCGAGGCCGAGGCCTGGCTGCGCGCCGGGACGGGCGCCGGCGCGCGCGCCGAACGCCGCCGCGCGCTCGACATGCGCTATCTCGGCCAGAGCCATGAGCTGACGGTGCCGATGCCGGACGTCCCGGATGCCGCGCTGCCCGCCTCGCTCGCCGCCGCCTTCCGTGCCGAGCACGAGCGCGTCTATGGCTATGCGACCGAGGCGCCGGTGCAGGCCGTCACCGCGCGCCTCGCGCTCTCCGTCGCCGTCGCGCGGCCACCCGCGGCCGCGCCACCGCCGGCGCGCGCGGCCGGGCCCATCGGCCATCGTCGCGTCTGGTTCGCCGAGGCCGGCGGCTGGACCGACTGCCCGATCCATGACCGCGCCGCACTTGCCGAAGGCGCACGTCTCGAAGGGCCGGCGATCCTCGAGCAGATGGACACGACCACGGTGCTGCATCCCGGCCAGTCGCTGCGCTGCGACGCGGCGGGCAACCTCATCATCTCCGTCGACGGCGCATCATGACGGCATCCTGGCATCGGGTGGGCATGCTCATCCCCTCCTCCAACACCTCGATCGAGCGGGAATATCCGCGCTGGATGCCGCGGCGCTTCTCCTTCCATTTCGCGCGCCTGACGATGACGCGGCTCGATGCGGCGGGCATGGCGGAGCAGCTCGCGGACATGCAGCGCGCGGTGGCGAGCCTGGCGGATGCGCGGGTGCAGGCGGTGCTGCTCTGCCAGACCGCCGCGAGCTACTGGATGGGCCAGGCCTGGGACGCGGAGATCCGCGCGCAGATGGCGGGCTGGAGCGGCGCGCGCGCGATGACGGCGGCGCAGACGGTGCTCGATGCGCTGGCGGCGCTCGGTGCCACGCGCATCGGCTTCGCCGCCCCCTTCCCGGAGGAGATCGGCCAGGCGAGCCTGCGCTACCTCGCCGCCAACGGCATCGCGATCCTCGGCACGCGCTTCGGCGGGCTGCGCGACAATTTCGCCATCGCCGAGATCCCGCCGGCCGAGGTGATCGAGCTTGCCTGCGGCGCCGACCATCCGGATGCGCAGGCGGTGCTGCTGCCGGGCGGCAACATGCCCTGCCTCGAGGTCGCCGGGGCGATCGAGGCGCGCCTCGGCAAGCCGGTGATCTCCACCAACCAGGCCGGCATGTGGGCGCTGCTCGACGCCTTCGGCGCGGCGGACCGCATCGAGGGCGTCGGGATGCTGCTGCGCGATCGCCCGCCGCGGCGCTGAGGGACCGGCCCCTTCCCTTTCCTGCGCAACCGGCGCCGCCCGCGCGCGTTGTCCCTGCATGCCGCAATCACGCGGCCAGGAGACGGCGCATGAACCGCGACATCGTGAAGGGCAACTGGAAGCAGGTGGTCGGCAAGGTGAAGGAGCAGTGGGGCAGGCTCACTGACGACGACCTCGCCGTCATCGAGGGCAGGCGCGACCAGCTCATCGGCCGCATCCAGGAACGCTACGGCATCGCCCGGGACGAGGCGGAAGCGCAGGTGCGCCGCTGGGAGACGCACTGACCCAGGCGATCGGGCGGACGGACCGCGCGACCTCCTCCCCTCCCTCTCCACGGGGGTGCGGGCCGCACGCCCGAAGGAACGCCGCCGCCCCCCCCGGCGGCGTTCCGCCGTTCCGGGCCCCCGGGCCCTTCCCCCCATCAACCCGAGCGCAGGAGCTCGACCATGCTCTACTGGACCCTCGTCTTCCTCGTCGTCGCGCTGATCGCCGGCGTGCTCGGCTTCGGCGGCGTCGCCTCGGCCGCGAGCGGCATCGCGCGCGTGCTGTTCTTCATCTTCCTCGTGCTGTTCCTGGCCTCGCTGATCACCGGCGGCAGCCTGGTCGGATGAGGCGCGGGACGCGGCCCGGCGGGCGCCTGTCCCGCCGGGTGCGGGGCGATCAGGCGTTGCCGCCGAGATAGGCCATCGCCGCCTGCACGCCGCCCGCCTGGTGCGGGATGCCGGCTTCGCGCAGCCCCATCTCCACGCCGCCCAGCGTGCCGACCAGCTGCAGGTCGCCGAAATCGCCGAGATGGCCGATGCGGAACACACGGTCGTTGAGCTGGCCGAGGCCGTTGCCGAGGCTCATGTTGAAGCGCTCCAGGATCGTCGCGCGAAGCGCGTTCGCGCTGTGGCCCTCCGGCAGGCGCACCGCCGTCAGCGCCGAGGAATGGTGCCGCGGCTCGGCGCATTGCGTCTCGAAGCCCCAATGGCGCACCGCGCGGCGCGTCGCCTCGGCGTGGCGGTCATGGCGGGCGAAGACGTTCTCGAGCCCCTCGGCCATCAGCATGTCCACCGCGGCATCGAGCGCGTAGAGCATGTTGGTGGCCGGCGTGTAGGGGAAGTAGCCGGTCGCGTTCGCCGCGATCATCGGCTTCCAGTCCCAGAAGGCGCGCGGCAGCTTCGCCGTCTCGCTCGCCTTCAGCGCCTTGGCGCTCACGGCGTTGAAGCTGAGGCCGGGCGGCAGCATCAGCCCCTTCTGGCTGCCCGCGACCGTGACATCCACGCCCCATTCGTCATGCCGGTAGTCGATGCTGCCGAGCGAGGAGATGGTGTCCACCAGCAGCAGCGCGGGGTGGCCGGCGGCGTCCATCGCGCGGCGCACCTCGTCGATGCGGCTGGTGCAGCCGGTGCTCGTCTCGTTGTGGACGACGCAGACGGCCTTGATGGCGTGCGCCTTGTCCTCGCGCAGCTTCGCCTCGATCGCGGCGACATCGGCGCCGCGCCGCCAGTCGGTGCGGATGTAGTCGGGCTGGAGCTGCAGGCGCGTCGCCATCTCGTGCCAGAGATGCGCGAACCAGCCGGTCTCGCACATCAGCACCCGGTCGCCGGGCGAGAGCGTGTTGACCAGCGCCGCCTCCCAGGCCCCGGTTCCCGAAGCCGGGTAGATCACCACATGCGATGTCGTCTTGAAGACCGCCTTGACCTTCTCCAGCAGCGACTTGCCGAGTTTTCCGAAGTCGGGCCCGCGATGGTCCATCGTCGGGTTGTCCATCGCCCGCAGCACGCGGTCCGGCACGTTGGTGGGCCCGGGGATCTGCAGGAAATGGCGGCCGGCGGTCGGCTTGGACTGGAAATAGGCCATGGCGGCGTCTCCTCTATGGGCGCCTCTCTAGCCCCCGGCCATGTGCGATGCCAATGAGTAACCCCTTTCGGATTGATGAGAATTATAGATGCCCACGCCGCCTCCCGCCGCGCTAATCCCCCCCCGGCACGCAGGGGAGGCTGCCATGAACGTCATCACCGCCCCGGCGCGGATCGACGACAGCCGGCTGGCGGATCGGCTGCGGCGCGAGACGCGCGGCGAGGTGCTGTTCACCCCCGGCGATCGCGGCCGCTACGCCACCGATGCCAGCATCTACCAGATGGAGCCGATCGGCGTGCTTGTCCCGCGCGATGCGGAGGACGTCGCCGCGGCGATGGCGATCTGCCGCGAGGAAGGCATCCCCGTGCTGCCGCGCGGCGGCGGCACCAGCCAGTGCGGGCAGACCGTCAACCGCGCGCTCGTGCTGGATTGCACCAAGCATCTGCGCCGCGTGCTGCATGTGGAAGGCGAGACGGCCAGGGTCGAGCCCGGCATCACCCTCGGCGCGCTGAACGAGGCGCTGAGGCCGCGTGGCCTGTTCTTCCCGGTGGATCCTTCCACCTGGCAGCGCTGTACGATCGGCGGGATGGCGGGGAACAATTCCTGCGGCTCGAAATCCATCCGCTACGGGCTGATGGCCGACAATGTCCGCGCCATCGACGCGCTGCTGGCCGACGGCACGCGCTTCACCTTCGGCGAACTGCCGGACAATCTCGGGCCCGACATGCCCGCCGGCATCGCCGATCTGGTCGGCAAGCTCCGCGCGCTCGGCGCGCGGGAGGCGGAGGAGATCGCCGCGCGGTTCCCCCGACAGCTCCGCCGCGTCGGCGGCTACAACATCGAGGCGCTGACGCCCGCCGCGCGCGAGGCCGGCCGCGCCTCGCTCGCGCGGCTGCTGGTGGGCAGCGAGGGCACGCTGGCCTTCTCCGCCGCGCTCGACCTCAGGCTCTGGCCGATCAAGCCGCGCAAGGTGCTCGGCATCTGCCAGTTCCCGTCCTTCCGGCGCGCGATGGAGGCGGCGAGGCACCTCGTCACGCTCGACCCGGAGGCGGTGGAGCTGGTGGACCGGACGATGATCGAGCTCGGCCGCTCGATCCCGATCTACCGGAGCACGATCGAGAACATCCTGATCGGCGAGCCGGACAGCCTGCTGATCGTGGAGTTCCACGGGCACGAGGACGCGGCGCTGCTGCGCGGCCTCGATCGGCTGGAGGAGATGATGGGCGATCTCGGCCTGCCGGGACAGGTCGTGCGCGTGGTGGAGCCCGCGATGCAGGCTGCGGTGGCGGAGGTCCGCGAGGCCGGGCTCAACATCATGATGAGCATGAAGGGGGACGGGAAGCCGGTCTCCTTCATCGAGGACACGGCCGTCGATCTCGCCGACCTCGCCGACTACACCGAGCGGCTCAACGAGGTGTTCGTCCGCCACGGCACGGTCGGCACCTGGTACGCGCATGCCTCCGTCGGCTGCCTGCATGTGCGGCCGGTGCTGAACATGAAGGACGGCGCCGATGTCGCGAAGATGCGCGCCATCGCCGAGGAATGCTTCGCGCTGGTGCGCGAGTACAAGGGCAGCCATTCCGGCGAGCATGGGGACGGCCTCGTCCGCTCCGAGTTCCACGAACCCATGTTCGGCGCCCGCATCGTGCGCGCCTTCGAGGCGGTGAAGGACGCCTTCGATCCCGCGGGCCTGCTCAACCCGAACCGCATCGTGCGCGCGCCGCGCATGGATGACCGTTCGCTGTTCCGCTACGGCCCGGACTACGCGCCGCTGCCGGTCACGCCGGCGCTCGACTGGTCGGCCTGGCCCGGACCGCAAGCGGGTCTGCTCGGCGCGGTCGAGATGTGCAACAACAACGGCACCTGCCGGAAATTCGATGCCGGCACGATGTGCCCCTCCTACCGCGCGACGCGCGACGAGAAGCACGTCACGCGCGGCCGCGCCAACACGCTGCGCCTGGCGCTGACCGGGCAGATCGAGGGCGGGCTCGCGTCCGACCACGTCGCGGAGGCGATGGAGCTCTGCGTCGGCTGCAAGGGCTGCCGGCGCGAATGTCCGACCGGCGTGGACATGGCGAAGCTGAAGATCGAGGCTGCGGCGGCACGCAACGCCGCGCGCGGCGTGGCGCTCAAGGACAGGCTGATCGCCTCCATGCCGCGCTGGGCGCCCTTCGCGGCGATCCTGGCGCCGCTGGATCGCGCGGCCGACCTGCCCGGCGTGGCGCAACTGCGCGAGGCACTGCTCGGCCTCGCGGCGCGGCGCAGCCTGCCGCGCTTCCGGCGCGATGCCTTCCACGACTGGGAGTGTCGCGAACCCGACGGCCGCGCGAACGAGGTCATCCTGCTGCCGGACCTGTTCAACCGCCATTTCGAGCCGGAGAACCTGCGCGCCGCGCTCCGCGTGCTGCGCGCCGCCGGCGCCGATCCGGCCTTGGCGCGCCCGCCGCGCGGCATGCGGCCGCTCGATGACGGGCGGACCTGGCTCGCCGCCGGGATGGTGGCGCAGGCGCGCGCCGAGGCGCGGCGGACGCTTGAAGTCCTCTCGCGATGGGATAGCCCGGTGCTCGGCCTCGAACCCTCCTGCCTGCTGACGCTGCGCGACGAGTTCCCGGCGCTGCTGCCGGGCGAAGCGGCGGAGAAACTCGCCGCGCGCGCGAAGCTCGTCACGGAATGGCTGTCGGAGACGAAGCCGCGCCTCGCGCTCAGGCCGCTCGCGGCGGAGGCGCATGTGCATGGCCATTGCCACCAGAAGGCCTTCGGCGCCTTCACGCCCACCGTCGCGATGCTCGCCGCGATCCCGGGGCTCAAGGTGACGCCGATCACCTCCTCCTGCTGCGGCATGGCCGGTGCCTTCGGCTATGAGGCGAAGACCCTGCCGCATTCCGTCGCGATGGCGGAGCTCGCGCTGCTGCCGCATCTCCGCCGTGCCGCGCCGGAGGCGATCGTCGTCGCCGACGGCACCTCCTGCCGCCACCAGATCGCCGATCTCGCGGGGCGCGAGGCGATCCATTCCATCCGGCTGATCGAAAGGGCGCTCGCATGACCGACCAGGACCGCGTCCTCGGCTTCTGGTTCGCGGAGGGGCCGGACACCTTCCGCCAGGCCTGGTTCCAGAAGGACGATGCCTTCGACGCCGCATGCCGCGCGGCGTTCGGCCATCTCGTCGTGCCCGCGCGCGACGGCGCGCTCGATGGCTGGGCGGAGACGCCGAAGGGCGCGCTGGCGCTGCTGCTGCTGCTCGACCAGTTCCCGCGCAACCTCTTTCGCGGCAGCGCCGAGGCCTTCGCCGCCGACCCGCATGCCCGCGCCATCGCCCGCCGCGCGGTGCTGGCACGCGGCTTCGACCTCCGCCTCACCACGACGGAGCGCGTCTTCCTCTACCTGCCCTTCGAGCATGGCGAGGCGATGGAAGACCAGGACCTGTCCGTCGCGCTGTTCGAAGGCCTGCGCGACAGCGCCGCGCATGCCAAGCCGGGCGGCGCGATCGACTATGCCTGGCGGCACCGCGCCGTGATCCGGGAGTTCGGCCGCTTCCCCCACCGCAACGCCGCCCTCGCCCGCGCGAGCACGGCGGCCGAGGAAGCCTGGCTCGCGGCGGGTGGCGGGTTCTAGCTGTCGAGCACCAGGCCGAGGTCGCGGATCAGCGTGCCCCAGATCGCCGTCTCGCTCTGGATCAGCGCCGCGAAGGAAGCGCTGTCGCCTGGCAGCGGCGTCAGCCCGATGCCGCGCAGGCGTGTCGCCACGGCCTCGTCCCGCACCGCCGCCTGGATCGCCGCGCCGAGCCGCACCACCACCGCGTCCGGCGTGCCGGCCGGCGCCACGACACCCTGCCACGAATAGATGTCGTTCCCCGGGAAGCCGGATTCGGCGAGCGTCGGGAGATCGGGCAGCAGCGCCATGCGCGTCGGCGCGGTCGCCGCCAGCGGGCGAACGCGGCCGGCCTCGAAATGCGGGGCGCCGGAGGCGTAGTCGATGAACATCGCCTGCGCGATGCCGGCGACGAGATCCGTCACCGCCGGCGCGCCGCCGCGATAGGGCACATGCGTCAGGTTCAGGTTGAGGTTCCGCGCGAAGCGCTCGGTGGCGAGATGCGAGGGCGAGCCGATGCCGGGCGAGGCGAAGTTGAGCCGCCCCGGCTGCGCGCGCGCCATCGCCACCAGCTCCGCCACGTTGCGCGGCGCGAGCGCGGGATGCACGGCGAGCACGAAGTTGAAGGTCGCCGTGGTCGAGACGGGCCTGAGGTCGTTGATCGGGTGGTAGGGCAGGCGGCGGAAGCCGGCCGGGTTGATCACCAGCGCCGTCATGTCGGCCGAGAGCACCGTGTAGCCGTCCGGCGCCGCACGCGCGACGGCTTCCGTCGCGATCACCGTCGCGCCGCCCGGCCGGTTCTCCACCAGCACCTGCTGGCCGAGCGGGCCCGAAATCGCCTGCGCGATGGTGCGGGCGAGGAAGTCGGAGCCGCCGCCCGGCGGATAGGGCACCAGCCAGCGCACCGGCCGCGTCGGCCAGGCCTGGGCGACGGCGGGCAGCGGCAGGGTGGCGAGCAGCGCGGCACCGAGTGCGCGGCGCGGAAGGCGGGCGGTCATCTTGGTCGTCCCAGGCTCGGCCCCGCGCGGGATGCCGGGGCCGGCGGGGCGAGCATGCTGGCGGCGGGGTGGCGCCGCAAGGCTACCGCCCGAAGCCGATCCCGCATTCCGTCAGCAGCGAGGCCGCGCTGCCGCGCGCCGCGTTCGCCACCTGCGCGACCCGCATCGAATCCTGCGGCGGCAGGGTGCGGACCAGGCAGGAGGACAGCGCGGTGACATCGAGCCCGACACCGCATTGAAGCGCCGCGCGCGCCACGCGCTGGCAGAATTCGCGCTTCTGCTCGGGCGTCTCGGGCTGACCGAGGCCCGGGATCTGGCCGAGCGGGCCGGCCGGGCGGCTGCTGCCGCCGCCGCTTCCGCCGCCGCCGCCGAGGCCGCCGGGCAGTTGGAAGCCCTGGCTCCAGGCCGGCTCGGCGAGGGCAAGGACCAGCGCCCCGGCCAGGGCGACGCACATCTGTCTCATCGCCGTAGCCTCGGCCCGAGGCTCCGCGCGGTCAACGGGTGGGCAAAGCCGGCTGCCGCCCCCATCTGCGCGGCCGCATGATGATCCCCGCCTCCCTCCCCCGCACCGCGCTCGTCACCGGCGGCGCGAAGCGCATCGGCCGCGCCATCGGCCTCGCCCTCGCCGAAGCCGGCTTCGACATCGCGATCCACTACGCCACGAGCCAGGCGGAGGCCGAGGCGACCGCGGCCGAGATCCGCGCCCTTGGCCGCCGCGCCGTGACGCTTGGCGCCGATCTCGCCGCGGAGGCCGAGGTCGCGCGCCTGGTCCCGGACGCGGAAGCGGCGCTCGGGCCGATCGGCGTGCTCGTCAACAACGCCTCGACCTTCGAGCGCGACGAATGGCAGGACGCGACGCGCGAAAGCTGGGACCGGCATCTCGAGCCCAATCTGCGCGCCCCCTTCGTGCTGACCCAGGCGCTGGCGAAGGCGCTGCCGCATGGCGCCGAGGGCGCCGTGATCAACCTGCTCGACCAGCGGGTCTGGGCGCTGACGCCGCATTTCGTGTCCTATACCGTCGCCAAGGCGGGGCTCTGGGCGCTGACGCAGACCATGGCGCTCGCGCTCGCGCCGCGCATCCGGGTGAACGGGATCGGGCCCGGGCCGGCGGTCGCCTCCACGCGGCAGACGCCAGAACAGTTCGCGCGGCAATGCGCCTCGACGCCGCTTGGCCGCGGCACCTCGCCGGAGGAGGTCGCGGCGGCGGTGCTGGCGATCCTTGCCTTCCCTGCGATGACCGGGCAGATGATCGCGCTGGATGGCGGGCAGCATCTCCAATGGGCCCCGGCACGGTCCGCGATGGACATGGTGGAGTGACCCGGCGAGGCCGCGGTATACCCGCGAAGGTTGCACATCCATCGGCGCGGATGAGCCCGGCCGATGCGCGCCGGTTTTGGAAAGCTTGCGCTTCTGGAAGGGGTTGGCGGCAGGGCGCGAAAGTTGTCCACCGCGCTCACGATTCCGTGAAGTGTCAAGGGCCTGTCACACGGAACTCGCACTTGACGCCGGCGCGGAACGTGATCCAACCACAAACTGCTTGAAAATCAGATGCTTGGCTAAACTGCCCAAAAACGTGGCAAACACCGGCTTCTGGCGGTTGGCCGCCATTTCCGCGCCCTTCCCAGGCCCACGTCCACAGACTTGTCCACAGCTTTCGTGGAGAAGTCCACCGATCCACCCCGCCGGCCAGCGCTTGCGGGCCTGTCCCGCGATGCACGCATGACGCGCGAAGACTCCCCCCCGCCGCCGCCAGGGCTCGCCGCGCTCGAAGCCGCCCTGCCCACCCTGCCGCTCACGCCCGGCGTCTATCGGATGCTCGATGCGAAGGGGGATGCGCTCTATGTCGGCAAGGCGCGCAGCCTCCGCCGCCGCGTCGCCGCCTATACCCAGCTCTCCCGCCTGCCCGAGCGGCTGCGCCGGATGGTGTTCGAGACGCGCCGCCTGGAAGTCGTCACCACCGCCTCCGAGGCGGAGGCGCTGCTGCTCGAAGCCAACCTCATCAAGCGGCTCCGGCCGCGCTTCAACATCGTCCTGCGCGACGACAAGTCCTACCCCTGGCTGGTCATCACCGAGGACCATCCCTTCCCGCAGATCGCCAAGCATCGCGGCGAGCGGCGCAAGGGGGCCAGCTACTGGGGGCCCTTCGCCTCGGCCTGGGCGGTGAACCAGACCATCACCGCGCTCCAGCGCGTCTTCCTCCTCCGCTCCTGCCGCGACACGGTGTTCGACAGCCGCACCCGGCCCTGCCTGCTGTTCCAGATCAAGCGCTGCTCCGCGCCCTGCGTGCAGCGCGTGACCGAGGCCGACTACGCCGCGCTGGTGAAGGAGGCGAAGGAGTTCCTCTCGGGCGGCACGCCCTCCATCCAGAAGCGGCTCGCGGCCGAGATGGAGGCGGCGGCCGGGCGGCTCGAGTTCGAGCGCGCGGCGGCGCTGCGCGACCGCATCCGCGGGCTGACCCATGTGCAGGGCAAGGACCGGGTGAACCTCGATGGCGTCGGTGATGCCGATGTGGTCGCGCTGCACCAGATGGCCGGGCAGTCCTGCGTGCAGGTCTTCTTCTTCCGCGGCGGCCGCAACAACGGCAACCGCCCCTATTTCCTGACCCATGCGCGGACCGAGCAGACGGCGGATGAGGTGCTCGGCGCCTTCCTCGCCCAGCTCTACGACGACCTGCCGCCGCCGCCGCTGATCCTGGTGAGCCACGAGCCGAAGGACGGCGCGGTGCTCGCCGAGGCGCTGAGCCTCAAGGCCGGGCGCAAGGTCGAGATCCACCGCCCGCAGCGCGGCGAGAAGCGCGGCGCCGTGGAGCACGCCGCCACGAATGCGCGCGAGGCGATCGAGCGCCGCATGGCCGAAGGCGCGGCGCAGTCGGAGCTGCTCGGCGGCGTCGCGCGCGTCTTCGACCTGGCCGAAGCGCCGGCGCGGATCGAGGTCTACGACAACAGCCACATCATGGGCACGAGCGCCTATGGCGTGATGGTGGTCGCCGGCCCCTCGGGCTTCCTCAAGGCGCATTACCGCAAATACGCGATCCGCGAGGCGAAGCCGGGAGATGATTTCGCCATGATGCGCGAGGTCTTCGACCGCCGCTTCGGCCGCGCGCTGAAGGAGGACCCGGAACGCGCGGGCGAGGCCTGGCCGGACCTCGTGCTGATCGATGGCGGCGCCGGTCAGCTCTCCGCGGCGCGCGAGGTGCTGGACGAGATGGGGCTCGACGACATCGCCCTCGTCGCGATCGCCAAGGGGCCGGATCGAGACGCGGGCCGCGAATGGTTCCACCAGCCCGGCCGCGCGCCCTTCCAGCTCCCGCCGCGCGATCCTGTTCTCTACTACCTCCAGCGGCTTCGCGACGAGGCGCACCGCTTCGCCATCGCCGCGCACCGCGCCGGCCGGTCCAAGGCGATCACGCGGAGCGAGCTGGACGACATCCCCGGCGTCGGCAGCGCGCTCAAGCGCAAGCTGCTCAACCATTTCGGCTCGGCGCGCGGGGTGCGCAACGCGGCGCTCGAGGATCTGGAGAAGGCGCCCGGCATCGGCCCGGCGGTGGCGAAGCGCATCTGGGGCCATTTCCACCCGACCGAATAGCCTCTCCCTCCCCCGCGAAGCGGGGGAGGGTCGGGGTGGGGGGCAGCAGGCTAGGCCGGCACCTCGACCAACTCCGGCGCATGCCCCAGGCTTTCCAGGAACCGCAGCAGGTCGGCCGGCCGGATCGCGGTGGTCATCGCATTCGTCAGCGGATGGAAGTTCACCCACTCGAAGCCGGTCATCAGATGGCGGTCGAACACCGCGCGCACCGCGCCCGGCCGCGCATTGACCAGGCCGAAGGGCGTGACGGAACCGGGCTCCACGCCGAGATGGGCCAGCAGCGCCGCGGCATCGCCGAAGCTCACCTTCGGCGCGCCGATCGCGCGCGCCAGCGCATTCACCGAAACCTTCCGGTCCTCCTCCAGCACGGCGAGCAGGAAGGCGCCCTCGCCCTTCTGCGGCCGGAGGAACAGGTTCTTGGAATGGCCGCCCGGCAGGTCGGGGCGCAGCGCCTTGCTCTCCTCGACGGTGAACACCGGCGGATGGCCGACCGTGCGGTGCGCGATGCCGAGCGCATCGAGCCGGGCGAGCAGCCCCTGCGGCGTCTCCGGCATCAGCGCCTCGCCAGCTCCACCATCGGCGCGAGGCCGAGCGCCGCGGCCAGCGCATCGAGCCGGCGCTGCACGCTCTCGCCGGCGAAGACGCCGCTGCCCTCGACGAGGCTGAGCCGCAGCTCGGCGCCATGCCGACGGAGCGCGGTGCCGGCGAGCAATTGCCGCGTGCCGCCGGAGAGGGTGAACGCCAGCCGCAATGCGGCCCCCAGCACCTCCGCCCGGTGCAGCGAGGCCTGGTCGAGCAGTTGCCGCGCGGTGGCGAGCAGCGGCGCGTCCAGCGCCGTCTCGTAGCGGAGCGCGACGACGAGGGCGAGGAAGGCGCGCTGGTGGTGGTCCACGCCGACGCCGGGCTGGCGCAGCACGCGGTAGAAGGCGTGCTCGCCACGATAGTCGGGGTGGTCGTGGCTGCCGATATCGGCGATCCAGCAGGCGGCCGCGCGCAGCAGCGCGGCCTCGGCGGGCTCCGCGTCGAACAGCGGATCGGTCCAGCGCAGCAGCGCGGGCGCGAGATCGGGATCGCGGCCGAAGCGCTGGGCGAGGTCCGTCCCGGCGGCGAGCAGCGGATCCTCGGCGCGCAGCTCGGGCGGCAGCAGGCGGGCGTACCAGCCTTCGCGCAGGCCGTTGGCGCTGAACACCACGCGCCGCGCGCCGGTGGCGCGCAGCAGCCGGCGCAGCACCACGGCGGCGAAGGGCATGTCGCCCAGCCGCTTGGCCGGCGCGCCGGGCATCCGCTCGAGCGTCTTGCGCGTCGCCTGCGCCACCACGCCCGAGAGGTCGCGCGCCTCCTCCCGCGTGATCACGTAGTGATGCACGATGGAGAGTGGGTATCCGGTCTGCGCGATATGCATCCGCGCCAGCGCCCGCCAGGCGCCGCCGACCAGGTAGAGATCGCGTCCCTCCGCCTGTTTCAGCCAGGCGACCGGGGCAAGATCGGCCTCGACCAGCGCGCGCGCCTTCGCCATGTCGCCGCCGGCGCGGTCCGCGAGGCGGATCGCGCCGAGCGGCAGCGAGGCGGCGCGCCCCATGCGCCCCTTGGCGAGTTCCACGAGTTCGAGCGAGCCGCCGCCGAGATCGCCGAGCACGCCATCGGCGCCAGGAAAGCCGAGCAGAACGCCCTCGGCCGAGAGCTGCCCTTCCTCCGCGCCCGAGAGCAGCCGGACCTGGATCTCGGGCAGGCGCTCCTGGATCGCGGCGACGAAGGCCCCGCCGTTCTCCGCGTCGCGCGTCGCGGCGGTGGCCAGGATCTCCACCGGCTCAGCGCCCATCGCGCCGGCCACCGCCGCGTAGCGCGCGAGCACGGTGAGCGCCGGCGCGATCGCCGCCTCGTTGAGCCGCCCGGTCTGCTGGAGGCCGCGCCCGAGCCCGAGCACCGCCTTCTCGTTGAAGATGGTGAGCGGGTTGCGCGACAGCCCCTCGAAGATGACGAGCCGGACGGAATTGGAGCCGAGGTCCACGACCCCCGGCCGCACCGGCTGCTCGGCGCGGCGACGGATGAGGCGGGGCGGGGTGAGTTCGAAACTGTCCAAGCGGCTCAGTCCTGCGCCACGCGGTCGGCCTTCCGCCGCGGCACCGGCGTGCCGGCCGGGTTGCGCGGGGCGCGGGGCGCGCGCGGCTGCAGCGCGCTGCCGCGGCCGGAGAGCGAGGGGTTGGTCATGAAATACTCATGCGCGGAGATCGGCTTCTCGCCGGGCTCCAGCCGCCTGTAGACGCCGTCCGGGCCCAGTTCCCAGCTCTGCATCGTGTCCTGCAGGTTCACCGCCATCACCTGGTCCAGGATCTGCGCATGCACGGTCGGGTTCTCGATCGGCACCATCGTCTCCACGCGCCAGTCCATGTTGCGGGCCATCCAGTCGGCGGAGGAGATGAACACCCGCGCGCGGCGCGAGGGAAGCCTGTGGCCGTTGCCGAAGACATAGATGCGGCTGTGTTCCAGGAACCTTCCGACGATGGACTTGACGTGGATGTTCTCCGAGAGCCCCGGCACGCCGGGGCGGAGGCAGCAGATGCCGCGCACCACCGCCTCCACCTGCACGCCCGCGCAACTCGCGCGGTAGAGCGCGTCGATCAGCGTCTCGTCAACGAGGCTGTTCATCTTCAGCCAGATGGAAGCCGGCTTCCCGTCCCGGGCAAAGCCGATCTCGCGCTCGATCAGGCCGAGCAGCGCCGGGCGGATGGTGAGCGGGGAGAAGGCGAGCGCCTCCATCGTCTCGGGCTTGGCATAGCCGGTCATGTAGTTGAACAGCTTCTGCGCATCGCGCGTCAGCGCCGGGTCGGCGGTGAAGAAGGAGAGGTCGGTGTAGATGCGCGCGGTGACGGGGTGGTAGTTGCCCGTGCCGAAATGCGCGTAGGAACGCAGCGCGTCGCGCTCGCGCCGGACGACGAGGCTGACCTTGGCGTGGGTCTTGAGCTCGACGAAGCCGAAGACGACCTGCACGCCTGCCGCCTCCAGCTCGCGCGCGAGCGCGATGTTCCGCTCCTCGTCGAAGCGGGCCTTGATCTCGACGATGCCGGTGACGGACTTGCCCGCCTCCGCGGCCTCGATCAGCGCCTTGACGATCGGGCTGTCGCGGGTGGTGCGGTAGAGCGTCTGCTTGATCGCCACCACCGCCGGGTCGCGCGCCGCCTGGCGGAGGAACTGCACCACCACGTCGAAGCTCTCATAGGGGTGGTGGACGACGATGTCCTTGGCCGCGATGGCGGCGAAGCAGTCGCCGCCGAAATCCAGGATGCGCTCCGGGAAGCGTGGCGTGTAGGGCGTGAAGAGCAGGTCCGGCCGGTCCTCCACGATGAGCTGCGTGAGGTCCGCGACGCCGAGCAGCCCGTCGGCCACGAAGACCGAGGAGCGGTCGGCCTCCAGCTCCTTCGCCACCATGTCCACGAGATCGGCCGGCATGCGCGCATCGACCGAAAGCCGGATCACCCGGCCGCGCCGGCGGCGCTTGAGCGCCGTCTCGTAGGAGCGGACGAGATCCTCCGCCTCCTCCTCGAACTCGACATCGGTGTCGCGGATCAGGCGGAACATGCCGCTCTCGGCGGGCAGGAAGCCGGGGAAGAGCCGGTCGAGGAAAAGCCGGATCAGGTCCTCGAGCTGCAGGAAGCGGATCGCGCCGCGACCGGCGCCGGGGCCGGCGGGCAGCCGCACGAAGCGGCCGATCTGGGGCGGCAGCGGGATCAGCGCCCGCATCGTCCCACCATCCTCCTCGCGCACCAGCTTCAACACCATGCAGAGCGCGAGGTTGGCGATGAAGGGGAAGGGGTGCGCCGGATCCACCGCGAGCGGCGTCAGCACCGGGAAGACGCGCTCGTTGAAATGGGTGCCGAGGAAGGCGCGGTCCGCCTCGTTCAGCTGCTCCGGCTCGCAGACCACCACCCCGGCGCCGGCGAGCAGCCCGCGCAGGTCGCGCCACGCCTGCTGCTGCGCGGAGATCAGCGCGCGGGCCTCCGTGTGGATCGCCGCGAGCGCACGGCCGGGGGTGAGCCCGTCGGAGGAGACGGTGGTGACGCCGGCGCGTTCCTGCCCGATCAGGCCGGCGACGCGGACCGAGTAGAACTCATCGAGGTTGGCCGCGGAGATGGCGACGAAGCGCAGCCGCTCGAGCAGCGGGTGGCGGGGATTGGCCGCTTCCTCCAGCACGCGCGAATTGAAGGCGAGCCAGGAAAGCTCGCGGTTGATGAATCGCGCCGCGTCGTCGGGCGCGATGGCGCGGGGCGTGGCGGGCAGCGTGTCCATTCCCGGCTTCTAGCCCGGATCGCCGGGGCGCGGCGAGGCGGGAGGTCGTTGCCCCTCTCCAATGTCATCGTTCCGCAGCATGTCGTGGAGCGCGAGGCGGGCGAAGGGGCGGGTGATCGGCGTGCCGGCGGCGAGCGCGGCGGCGTCGAGTGCAGCGACCGCCGCCCCGATCGCCGCCGCGTCGCGCGGCAGGCGGGCGAGGAGGAAGGGCGCGACATCGGGCCCGATGCGGAGCTGCCGGTCCGCGAGATGCTTGGCGAGCAGCGCCGCGAGCAGCGCATCGGTGGGCGGCGCGATCCCGACGGCCATGGTGGCGCGGAGCCGCGAGGCGAGGTCGGGCAGCGCGACCGGCCAGCGGGCGGGCGGGGCACGCGCGGCGAGCAGCAGCGGCGCGCCGGATTCGGCCGCGCGGTTGATCAGGTGGAACAGCGCGGCGTCCGGCGCGCCCTCCGCCTCGTCGAGCGCCGTGCCGGGCGCCCCGGCGAGCGCGGCCGCCTCGGTCAGCTCCGCCCCGCGCAGCAGCCGCCAGCCGCCCTCCGCGGCCAGCGCGCGGAGCATGTGTGATTTGCCGGTGCCCGCCGGGCCGTGCAGCGCGAGCCGGCCAAGCGGCCACTCCGCCGGCCGGTCGAGCCAGGCGAGCGCCTCCGCGTTGGAGGCATCCGCGACCAGGTCGGCCCGCGCGGAGGAGACGGCGAGGGGCAGCGGGAGCGGAAGCTGGCGCGGGGGATCACGCATCGGTCTCGCCGCGGAGGATCGCCTCGTAATCCTGGCCGGCGTAGAAGATGCGCGCGATCCGCACCGCGCCGGGCAGAACGCGATAGGCGACGACCACGTTGCCCAACATCGCCAGTGTCCGGATGCCGGCACCGAAGTCGTCGCGCGCCCGACCGGCCTGCGGGTGATCGCACAGGATCGCGCAGCGCCGCCTTATCTCCCGGACATGCTGTCGCGCCGCGGCCGGGTTGTCCGCGGCGATGAAGCGATGGATCGATCGCAGATCCTCGATCGCCTGCGGGCGGAAGATCAGCCGCATCGGGAGGTGTCAGCGAACCTCGGCGGCCCCCTCGGCGAGCATCGCCTCGATTGCCGCATCCGCCTCCTCCTCGGACAGCGACGGCCGAGGATCGTCCTCGGCCTCGCGGATTGCAGCGCGGACGCGTTCGAGCCGCATCCGGTGCAGCTCCTCCTTCTCCTGCCAGAGCCGGATCGCGTCGCGGATGACCTCGCTGTGGGTCGCATACTGCCCCGTTTCCACCTTGGCGCGAATCATCCGGGCCATTTCGATGGGGAGGGTGATGCTCAGGCGCTCGACGGTCTGCATGCGCAGGAAGTAGCACGGAGTATTACCGGATGCCACTCAACTCCCCGTCCGCGGCGGATCGAGATACAGCGGGCTCTCCAGGTAGCGCCGCAGCCAGTACCGCGCGACGACGCCGATCGCGGCCGCCATCGGCACCGCCAGCAGCACGCCGAGGAAGCCGAAGGCGACGCCGCCGGCGAAGAGCGCGAAGATCACCCAGACGGCGTGCAGCTCCACCCGGTCGCCGAGCAGGCGCGGGTAGATGATGTAGCCCTCCACCGTCTGGCCGACCACGAAGACCGCCATGACGAGGCCGACACCGCCCCAGCTGCCGAACTGCGCCGCCGCCAGCAGCAGCGCCGTCATCATGCCGGTGAAGCTGCCGACATAGGGAATGAAGGAGAGGATGCCCGCCATCAGCCCGATGATCAGCCCGAGCTCCAGCCCCACCAACTGCAGCGCCGCGGCGTAGTAGAGGCCGAGGATGAGGCAGCAGAGCAGCTGGCCGCGCAGCCAGGCCGAGAGCACCCGGTCGGTGTCGCGCGCGAGCTGGCGCAGCACATTGGCCGAGCGCCGCGGCAGCCAGCTCTCGATCCGGCCCATCATGCGCGGCCAGTCGCGCAGCAGGTAGAAGGCCACCACCGGCGTCACGATGACGAAGGTGAACACCGCGAACAGCGCTACGCCGCCACCGATAAGCCGGCCCACCGCGGTGCCGAGGAAGGTGACCATCGCGCCCGCCTGGCGCACCATCAGGTCGCGGAGCTGGGTGTCCACGAGCTCCGGCCCGAAGGCCTCCTGCGCGCGTTCCAGCGCGTCGCGCACCAGCGTGCTGATCCCCGCCACATAGGCCGGCAGGCGCGTGACCAGCACGCCGATCTGCGCGATCAGCAGCGGGTAGAGCAGCAGCAGCGCCACCAGGCAGAAGGCCGAGAGGCCGAACACCAGCAGGAAGGCCGAAAGCCCGCGCGGCACGCCGATCCGCTCCAGCCGCGTCGCCGGCGGATCGAGGAAATAGGCGATGGTCGCGGCCAGCACGAAGGGCGTCAGGATCGCCGCGAAGACCCACATCGCGAACAGCAGCGTCGCCAGGAGGCCGAAGATCAGCGCCAGGCGCTGCCCCCGCGTCGCGGTCCGCGCGCCGGGATTGGCCGGCCAGCCCGGCGGCCGGTGCGCATCCGGCCGCACCGGGGGGGTCGGCATGGGCGGGCGGGGGCGCGGCGTGTCGTTCATCGCGGCCGCCGCGCCGCCATCCAGACATAGACGGCCCCCGAGGCGAGCGTGGTGGCCGCCGTCGTCCAGATCAGCACCGGGAGCAGCGGCCCGGCCTGCCAGCCGAAGCCGCCGAGCGCGAGCGCCACCGCCGCCAGCACGATCTGGAGCACGGTATTGGCCTTGGAGAGCAGGATGGGCTGGATCGCCGGCTGCTGGCCGAGCAGGTAGAGCATGATCACGCCGCCCACGATCACCAGGTCCCGGAAGACGACGAGGATCGCGAGCCAGTCGGGCAGCACGCCCACTGCGGCCAGCGTGACATAGATCGAGACGAGCAGCGCCTTGTCCGCCACCGGGTCGAGGATGGCGCCGAGCCGCGAGCGGGCATTTCGCACCCGCGCGAGCCAGCCATCCAGCGCGTCGGAGACGCCGGCCGCGACGAAGACCCAGAAGGCGAGGTCGAGCCGATGCTGCAGCACCAGCCAGACGGCCGCCGGCACGGCGCAGAGCCGGGCGAAGGTGATGGCGTTCGGCAGGGTGAAGAGCCCGGCCTCCGCCGTGGGATCGCGCGGGGCGCCGGGCGGGGGATGGCTAGCGGGCTCCAAGGCCGAGGCGCCATCCCTCGCGCGGATCGGGCTCGCCGAGCGTCAGGCCGGAGGCGGCGAGCTGTTCCGGCGCGGCCTCCGGCTGCACCCGGAGCGCGAGCCGCCAGCGCGCATGCTGCGCCGAGACGCTCATCAGCTCGGCCCGCGCGATGGCCGGGTTGCCCGCCAGCCGGCGGGCGTATTCGGCATATTCGCCGATCGAGCGGAACCGCGCGCTGGCCTCGATGCTGGCGATCGCCGGCGCGGTCGGGGATGGCGGCAGGGGGCGGGGCGCCGCCGGACCGCCGGTCTCGCCGGGGGGGCGGAAATTCACCGTGATGCGGGCGCTGTAGCCGCGGGCGGTGACGCGCTCCGATTCGATCACCAGGGACGCGACGCGGGCCTCGATCTCGGCATCGGTCGCGTTGCGCGGCAGCCCCATCGCCTCGGCCATGCGCTCATAGGCAAGCCGCTGCCCGGCGGCGAGCGCCCGGTCCCGCGCCACCACCGCGTTCTCGGCCGTCGCCTCCGCCGGGACGCCGCGCTGGACCAGCGGATCGCCCTGGCCCAAGGCCGGTGCCGCGAGCAGCGCCAGGCAAAGCGCGAGGCCGCGCATTGCCCGCCCGGCGCCGCCGTGGTTGTGTCCGCCGCGCGCGCAGCGGGCCTGCCTGACCTTCATCCCGCCGTCCTGGCCGACCGGCATCGCGCCCTCTTGTCCTGACCCGTTGCGCATAGCTTATCGAGGGCCGCCATGACCAGCCTGACCTATCGCGACGCCGGGGTGGACATCGAGGCCGGCGACGCGCTGGTGGACGCGATCAAGCCGCTCGCCCGCGCGACCGACCGCAGCGGCACCATGGGGGGCCTCGGCGGGTTCGGCGCCCTGTTCGACCTGAAGGCGGCCGGCTTTGCCGACCCGGTGCTCGTCTCCTCCACCGATGGCGTCGGCACCAAGCTCAAGCTCGCGATCGACAGCGGCATCCACGGCTTCGTCGGCCAGGACCTCGTCGCGATGTGCGTCAACGACCTGGTCGTGCAGGGCGCCGAGCCGCTGTTCTTCCTCGACTATTTCGCCACCGGGAAGCTCGATGTCGGGCAGGCGCGGGAGGTGATCGCCGGCATCGCGGAAGGCTGCCGCATCGCCGGCTGCGCCCTGGTCGGCGGGGAGACCGCGGAGATGCCGGGCCTTTACCGCGGCGGCGACTACGACCTCGCCGGCTTCGCGGTCGGCGCGGCGGAACGCGGCACGCTGCTGCCGCGGCCGGACATCGGCCCGGGCGACGTGCTGCTGGGTCTGGCCAGCTCGGGCGTCCATTCCAACGGCTTCTCGCTGGTGCGCCGCGTGCTGGCGGGGACCAATCTGAACCTCGCGGCGCCCGCCCCCTTCGCCGCCGGGCAGACGGTGGCGGAGGCCTTGCTGGCGCCGACGCGGATCTACGTGAAGCCGCTGCTCGCGGCGCACCGGGCGGGGCTGGTCAAGGCGGCGGCGCACATCACCGGCGGCGGCCTGCCGGGCAACCTGCCCCGCGTGCTGCCGGCGGGCCTTGCCGCCGTGCTCGATGCCCGCGCCATCGCGGTGCCGCCGGTCTTCGCCTGGCTCGCGCGGACCGGGGGGATCGCGCCGGAGGAGATGCTCCGCGTGTTCAACTGCGGGGTCGGCATGGTGGTGGTGGTGGCGGCCGGCCAGGCCGAGGAGGCGATCGCGCTGTTCGCCGCGCAGGGCGAGGCGGCGTCGCGCATCGGCGTGCTGGAAGCGGCTGCGGGCGCGGCGCTGGTCCGGGTGGACCACCTGCGGCCCGGCTGGCCCGGTTGATGGCGCGCACCCGCACCGCGATCCTGATCTCCGGCCGCGGCTCCAACATGGCCGCGCTGGTCGCGGCCGCGGCCGCGCCGGGCTATCCGGCCGAGATCGCGCTCGTCCTCGCCAACCGCGCCGATGCCGCCGGCCTCGGGCATGCGCGTGCGGCCGGCATCCCGACGGCCGTGGTCGAATCGCGCGCCTTCGGCCGGGACCGCGCGGGGTTCGAGCAGGCGATGGAGGCGGAACTCCAGGGCCACGGCATCGCGCTGGTCGCGCTGGCCGGCTTCATGCGCGTGCTGACCGAGGGCTTCGTCCGGCGCTGGCAGGACCGGCTGGTGAACATCCACCCCTCCCTCCTGCCGGCCTTCCGCGGGCTCGACACCCATGCGCGCGCGCTCGCGGCCGGGGTGAAGCTGCATGGCTGCACGGTGCATCTCGTGCGCGCCGGCGTGGATGAGGGACCGATCCTGGCGCAGGCCGCCGTCCCGGTGCTGCCGGACGACACCGAGGCGACGCTGGCGGCCCGCGTGCTGGCCGAGGAGCACCGCCTCTACCCCGCCGCGCTGGCCTGGCTCGCCGCCGGACGGGTGCGGGTGGAGGGCGACCTCGCGCGGATCGCCGCGCCTCCGGCCGCCGGCGCGCTCGCCAACCCCTTGCCGCTCGACGCCCCGCTTCCTAAAACCGCGGCCGGAAGCTGAGCCTGCGGGGGACGACATGGCCGAACACGGCCCGACGACGATGGAACTGGTCGAGGTGAAGGCCGAGGACATCATGGCCGAGCGCCAGTCCTTCTACGACCGCTTCATGTCCGGCTCGACCTGGGCGATCGGCGCGACGATCGTCGTCATCGTGCTGATGTGGATCTTCCTGGTCTGAGCGACCCGCGCGCGCCCGCCGGCGTCGCCGGCAACGGCCAGCCCGTCTTCCGCCGCGCCACCGCGGGCGACCTGCCGGCGCTCGTCGCGATGCTCGCCGACGATCCGCTCGGCGCGGGGCGGGAGGATGCGAGCCTGCCGCTCGCGCCTGGCTATCTCGCCGCCTTCGCGGCCATCGAGGCCGATCCGAACCAGCTCCTCGCCGTGGCCGAGCTGGAGGGCGCGATCGTCGGCACGCTGCAGATCGCCTTCCTGCCCGGGCTTTCGCACAAGGGCGCCTGGCGCGGCCAGATCGAGGCGGTGCGGATCGCCGCCGGGCAGCGCGGCAGCGGCCTCGGCCAGCGGCTGATCGCCTGGGCGATCGAGGAATGTCGCGCCCGCGGCTGCCGGCTGGTGCAGCTCACCACCGACAAGACGCGGCTCGACGCCCATCGCTTCTATGCGCGGCTCGGCTTCCGGGCGACACATGAGGGCTTCAAGCTGACGCTGTAGGTCGATTGGCCAACAACCTGTTGTTTTGCATGGGTTTCATTGCCAGCCTGCGCCTCCCCCCGCTTGCCACCGCGGCGGCTTTTCCCGATGCTGGCGGGATGACGCCGACCCTCAAGCGCCGGACGCTCCTGCTTGGCCTGCCGCTCGCCGCCATCGGATGCGCGACGGACGAGCCCACCTCCCTGCCGCCGCTGGTGACCGGCTACCGCCATCTCACCCCGCTGCGGCTCAATGTGGGGGAGATCGCCTTCGTGGACCCCGCGGCCGCGGTCGTGCGCGTGGACGCCCCCGCGCCGCTCCGCCCCGAGGCCGAGATCCGCCGCATGGGCGAGGAGCGGCTGATCGCCTCGGGCACCGCCGGCCAGGCCCGCTTCGTGGTCCGCGCCGCCGAGTTCCGGCGCGAGCGGCTCACGCCGGCCGGCGGCCTCACCGGCCTTTTCGCCGGCGAACCGGGCGAGCGGCTCACCAGCCGCGTCGGGGTGGAGTTCGAGCTCCGCGATGCCGAAGGCCAGGCCGCCCGGGTCGAGGCCGAGGCGCGCCGCACCCGCACCCTGCCCGACGGCACCTCCCCCGCCGCACGCCAGCGCGCCGCGGAGGAGATCGTCCGCCAGGCGATGGACGACCTGAACGTGGAGTTCGAGTTCCAGGTGCGCCGCGTGCTCAGGGCCTGGATCGTGGACGTCAGCGTCCCCGCCCCTGGCGCCGTGGAACGCGAGGAACTGGGGAGGCCTGCGCCGCGATGACCGTCACCTTCGCCAACCCGCCGGGCGTGCACGCGCCCGGCGCGCGCTATTCGCATGCCGCGCTGATCGAGGGCGCCTCCCGCCGCCTCGTCATCTCCGGCCAGATCGGCGTGACGCCGGATGGCACGATCCTGCCCGCCGGAGAGGACCAGATCCGCCAGGCGATCGCCAATCTCGGCGCCGTGCTCGCCGCGCATGGCATGGCGCCGGCCAACATCGTGAAGCTCGGCGTGTTCCTGACCGACCGCGCGCTGATCCCGGCCTGGCGGGCGGAGCGGGACCGGCTGCTCGGCGCGCATGCGCCGGCGAGCACGCTTCTGATCGTCGCCGGCCTCGCGGACCCGCGCTTCGTCTTCGAGGTCGAAGCCGAGGCGATCGCCTGACCGGCCGCCTGCCCCGCAAGCACTTCGACCCGGGCGCCAAGGGCGCGCTCGACGGGCTGCGCGTGCTCGACCTCTCGCGCCTCGTCGCCGGCAATGCGATGACGAAGCTGCTGGCAGACCATGGCGCGGAGGTGCTCAAGCTCGAGCCGCCGGAGGGCGATACGCTCCGCGCATGGAAGGTGAAGGGCGTCGAGACCTCCTGGAAGATCTTCGCCCGCAACAAGAAGAGCCTCTGCCTCGATCTGCGCGACGACGCCGCGCAGGAGGTGGTCCGCCGCCTGGTGCCCGGCGCGGCGATGCTGGTGGAAAGCTTCCGGCCCGGCGTGCTGGAGGCGATGGGGCTTGCGCCCGGAACGCTGCTCGCGCTCAACCCGCAGCTCGTGATCGTCCGTATCAGCGGCTGGGGCCAGGACGGCCCGTGGCGGCACAAGCCGGGCTTCGGCACGCTGGTCGAGGGGTATTCGGGCTTCGCCGCGGTGAACGGCTTCGCCGACCGCGAACCCGTGCTGCCGCCGATGTTCATGGGCGACATCTATGCCGGCCTGCACGCCGCGGCGACGGCGATGATCGCGCTCCACGCCGCCCGCGCGCCGGGCGGGCGCGGCCAGGTGCTGGACATGGCGCTCATTGATCCGATGCTGATGGTGATGGACCCGCAGATCGCCAATCATCGCCTGACCGGCGAGGTGAAGCCGCGCACCGGCAGCCGCAGCACCAACACCGCGCCGCGCAACGCCTATCGCTGCGCCGATGGGCGCTTCGTCTGCCTCTCCGCCTCCACCCAGGGGATGGTCCGCAAGCTGCTCGCCGCGATCGGCCGGCCCGAGCTGATCGAGGATCCGCGCTTCCGCACCAATGCCGACCGGCTCCGCAACTGGCAGGAGCTCGACGCGATCATCGCCGCCTTCGTCGCGGCGCGGAACCGCGATGAGGTGCTGGCGCATGTGGACGCCGCCGGCGTGACGATCGGCCCGATCAACGACGCCGCCGATCTCGACGGCGATCCCTATGCCGCCGCGCGGGAGGCGCTGATCGAGGTGCCGGATGCGGAGATGGGCTGGCTGCCGATGCATGGCGCCGTCACGCGGCTGTCCGCGACGCCCGCCATCCTGGCCCGCCCCGCCCCGCGGCTCGGCGAACACAATGCGGAGGTGCTCGGCAGCCTGCTCGGCGAGGCGGAATATGCCCGCCTCACCACTGCCGGCGTGATCCGGGATGCTACGCCATGACCACGCGCATCGCACTCATCACCGGCGGGGCCGGCGCCATCGGCCTCGCCACGGCGCGCCGGCTCGCGCGCGATGGCGTGACGCCCGTTCTGGTGGATCGCGACGCCGCGGGGCTGGAGCAGGCCGTCGCTGCGCTCCGCGCCGAAACCGGCCTCCTCGCGCGCGGCATCCTTGCCGATCTCGCCGACGCCGAGGCACCGAAGCGCGTGATGGATGAGGTGGAGGCGACCTGCGGACGCCTCGACGCGCTGGTGAACAATGCCGGCCTCAGCCGCGCGCGGCGCATCGGGGAGGTCGCGCTGGCCGACTGGGACGCGGTGATGGCGGTGAACCTCACCGCGCCGATGCTGCTCGCGCAGGAATCGCTCCGCTTCTGGCGCCGGCAGCGGGAGGGCAGCATCGTCAACATCGCCTCCCGCGTCTGGCTCAGCGGCGCGGGGCCGGCCTACACCGCCTCCAAGGCCGGGCTCGTCGGGCTCACCCGCTCGCTCGCGGTGCAACTCGGCGCGCTCGGCGTGACGGTGAATGCGGTCGCACCCAGCTATCTCGGCAGCGGCTTCAACTTCGGCGGCGACGAAGCCGCGCGCCGCCGGGCCGAGGCCGAGCACATCGCGCTCGGCGTGCTCGACCGCGTCGCGACGGCCGAGGACGTCGCCGGCGCCATCGCCTTCCTCGCCTCGCCCGATGCGCGCTTCGTCACCGGCGAGGTGATCCATGTCTGCGGCGGCGCGCAGCTCGCCGCGCGGCCGCGCGATGCCGCGATCAACGAGGGCAGCGCGCCGTGAGTCGTTCAGGGCCGCACAGTCCTGCGGCCGGCGGAGCCGGCCGAGGCCGCGAATGCGGCCCGCCGGCTGTCCGGCGAGCCAAGCCCGCGGAGCGGGCGCCGGCGCCTGAGGCACCAAAATGATCCCAGGCTTCTACACCGCCTGCCTGCCGAGCCTGCATCCGGAGGAAGCGATCGCGGAGGCCGCCTCGCTCGGCTACCGGGGGATCGAATGGCGCGTCGCCGCGCTGCCCGATCCGGCCGATCCCGGCCCGCCGCATCACCAGCGCCACAACCTCTGCACCCTGCCGCCCGAAACGGCCGCCGCCGAACGCATCGCGCGGCTGTCGGAAGATGCGGGCGTCGCGGTGATCGGGCTCGCGCCGTATCTGGCGGTCGGCGATCTCGACGGGCTTCGCCAGGCGCTCGATCTCGCGCGGGCCTCCGGCGGGCGGCATGTGCGGCTCTGGGGCTCGCGGCGGCTGGAGGCCGGCTACCACGCCGCCTTCGCCGAGACGCGCGCCTTCCTGCGCGCCGCCGAGCCGCTCGCGCGCCAGGCCGGCGTGATGCTCGCGGTGGAGACGCACCAGGACACGATCTGCCCCTCCGCCGAGCTCACGCTGCGGCTGATCGGCGATCTCGATCCGGCGGTGGTCGGCGTGATCTACGATGTCGGCAACATGGCGGTGGAAGGCTATGCCGACCACCGCATCGGCGCCGCGCTGATCGGCGCGCGCATCGTCAACGTCCACATCAAGAACGTGGTCTGGGACGCGCAGGGCGATGGCCGCTACGCGCGGCAATGGAGCCCGCTCGATGTCGGCGTCGCGGACATCCCCCGCGCGCTGCAAGCCCTGCGCGCTGCCGGCTATGCCGGCTGGGTCTGCCTCGAGGATTTCAGCACGCTGCGCGAGGACCGCGCCAAGCTCCGCCACGCCCGCGAGCTGATGCGCGCCTGGCTGTAGGGCCCTATTCGTTCCCCCGCCGCAGCGCCTCGCACACCGCCTCCGTCACCTGCTTCGTCGTCGCGGTGCCGCCCAGATCGGGCGTGTGCAGCGCGGGGTCCGCGGTCACGCGCTCCACCGCGCGCATCAGCCGCGCGGCGGCGGGCTTCTCCCCGAGATGCTCCAGCATCATTGCGCCCGTCCAGAAGGTCGCGACCGGGTTGGCGATGCCCTTGCCGGTGATGTCGAAGGCCGAGCCGTGGATCGGCTCGAACATCGAGGGTGCGTCGCGTTCCGGGTTGATGTTCGCCGTCGGCGCGATGCCGAGCGAACCGGCCAGCGCCGCGGCGAGATCGGAGAGGATGTCGGCATGCAGGTTCGACGCGACGATGGTATCCAGGCTGGCGGGCCGCAGCACCATCCGCATCGTCATCGCATCCACCAGCATCTTGTCCCAGGCGACGTCGGGGAACTCGGCCGCGACCTCGGCGGCGATCTCGTCCCACATCACCATCGCATGGCGCTGGGCATTGGATTTCGTCACCACCGTCAGGAACTTCCGCGGCCGCGACCGCGCCAGCGCGAAGGCATAGCGCATGATCCGCTGCACCCCGGCGCGCGTCATCACCGAGACATCGGTCGCCACCTCGATCGGCAGGCCGCGATGCGCGCGGCCGCCGACGCCGGCGTACTCGCCCTCGGAATTCTCACGCACGATCACCCAGTCGAGCTCCGGCCCCGTCACGTTCCTGAGCGGGCTCACGATGCCGGGCAGGATGCGCGTGGGGCGGACATTCGCGTACTGGTCGAGCGGCTGGCAGATCGCGAGCCGCAGCCCCCAGAGCGTGACGTGATCGGGGATGTCCGGCGCGCCGACCGCGCCGAACAGGATCGCATCGAAGCCGCGCAGCCGCTCGGCCCCGTCCGCGGGCATCATCACGCCATGCCGGCGGTAGTAGTCCGAGCCCCAGTCGAACTCGGTGAAGTCCAGCGCGAAGCCGCCATCCCGCGCGGCGCAGGCGCGCAGCACCTCGACGCCCGCCGAGACCACTTCCGGCCCGATTCCGTCCCCGCCGATCGCGGCGATGCGGTGGCTGCGCATGGCGCGTCCCCTCGAATTGATCGGCGCCGGGTTGGCCCGCCGCGCGCCGCCTGTCAAACGCCGCGGGGAATCGGCTGGCCGCCCGCCGCGTCGGGCGGCAGCATCGCCGTGCCGAAGCCGCAAGGATCCCCCGCATGCAGATCAACGACCCCGAGGTGCTCGCCGAGGTCACCGCCGCCTTCCGCCGCTACGAGCAGGCGCTGGTGACCAATGACGTCGCCGTGCTGGACGAGCTGTTCTGGGCCAGCCCCCACACCATCCGCTACGGCGCCGGCGAGAACCTGCACGGCCATGCCGAGATCCAGGCCTTCCGGGCGGCGCGGCCTTCCGTGGGCCTCGCGCGGGACCTGCTGCGGACCGAGATCACGACCTTTGGCCGCGACTTCGCCACCGCCAACACCACCTTCCGCCGCGGCGGCCCCGAGAAGATCGGCCGGCAGAGCCAGACCTGGGTGCGCCTGCCCGGGCTTGGCTGGCGCGTGGTTTCCGCGCATGTGAGCGTCATCCCCACACCCGCCTGAAGGATTTTCTGATGCCGCTCAAGATGGATGATCTCGTCACCGGGGAGGGCGCGATGGCGCTCGCCGGCAAGCAGGTCGAGGTGCACTACACCGGCTGGCTGTTTGACGCCGCCGCCCCGGAGACCAAGGGGAAGAAGTTCGACAGCTCCCGCGATCGCGGCGAGCCCTTCGGCTTTCCGCTCGGCGCCGGCCGGGTGATCGCCGGCTGGGATCGCGGCGTGGCCGGCATGCGCGTCGGCGGCCAGCGCCGCCTGACCATCCCGCCCGAGATGGGCTACGGCGCGCGCGGCGCCGGCGGCGTGATCCCGCCGAACGCCACGCTGGTCTTCGACGTGGAACTGCTCGGCGTGGCGTGACGGCTTCTCCCTCCCCCGCCTGCGGGGGAGGGAGCCACGGTGCGGGCGAGCGGGGCGCTCAGAACGCGAAGCGCGTCCCCACCAGCAGGCTCCGCCCCGGCGTCGCGAAGCCGTTCGCGGGCTCGAAGCGGCTGCCGGTCACGTTCCGCCCCTCCGCGAAGGCCGTGAGCTGCGGCGTCAGGCGCCAGCTGGCCGCCAGGTTCACCACGGTACCCGGCTTGTTGTAGCTCGGCACCAGGATCGCGTTGCCCAGGTTGTCATAGGCCGCGAAGGCGCCTTCCAGGGACGGGCCGGTGAACAGCACCTCCGGCGCGATCACCAGCCCCTCCACCGGTTCCATCCGCGCCGCGAGTGCCACGACATTCCGCGGCCGGCGCGGCAGCGGCCGGCCCGTCGCGCTGTCCAGCGTCTCGGTGATGGTCCAGGCGAGGCTCGCCTCCAGCCGATCCGCCGGGCGCAGCGTCACCGAAAGCTCCGCCCCGCGCGCCTTGGCGCGGTCGATGTTCTCGAGCGAGCTGAAGGCCGGGTTGAAGTTGATGAGCTGGCGGTAGCGGCTGTCGAAATACGTGGCACCCAGCGTCGCGAAATCGGGCCGGCCGAACAGCGCGACATCGGTCTCGATCCCCGTCTCCCAGGCGAAGGAGCGTTCCGGCCGCAGCGCCGGATTGCCGCGGAAGAAGGTGCCGATCAGGCCGAAGCGCTGGAACAGCGAGGGCGCCTTGAAGGCCGTGCCCGCCGAGGCGCGCAGCCGCGAGGACAGCTCCGGCACCGCGAGCACGCCGCCCGCCCGCCAGGAGGTGAAGCCCTCGTAGTCGTCCGCCTGGTCATGCCGGACGCCAAGCGAGAGATCGAGCCGCTCCCACACGCGGCCCTGCACCCCCGCATGGTAGGCGGTGCTGGACGCGCGCGCATCGGTGCTCGTCACCGTGCCGAAGGAGACGGATCGGCTGTCGCTCGTCTCGCGCTGATGCGTGATGCCGAAGGCGAGCCCGACCTCCGCGAAGGGCCCGATCGCGCCGAGCGTGATCCGGTTGCCCCAGTCCAGCGTGCGGCGCTGGCTGCGATAGGTGTCGTCCGTGTCGGCAAAATTGATCGCATCGGGCCGGTTCACGTAGCGCCGGCGATCCTCCGTGACGGCCAGCCGCAGCCCGGTCGTCCAGGCGCCGAACAGCGTCGTCTCGGCCCGCACCGCACCGAGCCAGGCGCGGTCGCGGCCGCGATAGTCCGGGTCGTCCAGCCGCTGGAACGGCGCGTCGTCGAGCTGGAGGCGGTTCTGCCGCCAGCGGATCAGCGCCTCCACGCGGCTGCCGGCATCGAGCCGGACACCGAGTCGCGCGGTCGCGCTGCGCGCCTCGAGCCCGTCGGCGTCGCCCGTATGCGTCGCCATCCGCCGCGGCACCACGTCATGCCCGGCGGTGGAAAGCGCCTGCCCGGCCACCATCCAGTCCAGGCGCTCCGTGGTGCCGGCCGCGCCGAGCACGCCGCGCGCGGTGCGCTCGCTGCCGGCCGCGATCTCGCCGAAGCCCTGGAAGGCGGCGCCCGCCGGCGCGCGGCGCGTGACGAGGTTCACCACCCCCCCGAGCGCGCCCGAGCCATAGAGCGAGGAGGCGGGCCCGCGCAGCACCTCGATGCGCTCGATGTCGCCGAGCAGTTCGTTGCCGAAGTTGAAGGCGCCGTTCGGCTCCGAGGCGTCGTTCAGCGGCACGCCATCCAGCAGCACGAGCACATGGCGGGAGGCCGCGCCGCGGAGGAAGGCGGACGCGTTCTGTCCCGCGCCGCCCTGCTGGACCAGGCGCAGGCCGGGGATGTGGCGGAGCGCCTCGGCCAGCGTCTGCCAGCCGCGCTCCTCGATATCGGCGCGGGTCAGCACGGTGATCGCGGCCGGCACGCGCTCGGCGGGAGTCGGGATGCGGGTGGCGGTGACGATCGTCTCGTAGTCCTCGCGCGCCTGCGCGGAGCCCGCGATCAGGATCGCGGCAGTGAACAGGAGATAGCGGCGCATCGGGGTCCTCCGTGCGGCGTGACGACATGCGCCGCACGGGTCACCCCGCACGACGCGGCTGGCGTCGTCGCCGCAGGCGGAGGCCATGCGCGATCCTGCACGGATCGCGCCTGCTCCGTTGCGCCGGTGCACCCCGCCCGGCACGCGCGGGACGTCTCTGCGTCGGCCGGTCTCCTGGCTCGCGGCGTGCCGGGGCGTTCACCCCGGGGTTCCCTCCGCCTTCTCAGGGCCGGGGCCCCAATGGCGTGTGGAAGGAACGGCGCCGCCTACAGTTGCGGGGGCAGCCGCGGCCTGGACGGGGCAGCCCCGTCGTCGCGCGTTCCCGTTTCAGCCCTTGCGGGCCACCGTCGCATGGCACGAAGCTAGGCGTGCGCGATCCGCCCGCCTAGCCCCCGTCGCGGCCCGGCCTTCAGGCCAGCAGATGCCCGAAGCGGCGCGCCTTGGTGGCGAGATACTCGTCGTTCACGCCATTGGCCGCGAACTGGTGCGCCTCCCGCCCCTCCACCGCGATGCCGCAGGCGCCGAGCCCGGCGAGCTTGTCGGGGTTGTTCGTCAGCAGCCGCACCCGTTCGATGCCGACGGCGCGCAGCATCTCCGCCGCGACCCAGAAGTTCCGCTCGTCGGCGCCGTAGCCGAGCGCGCGGTTCGCATCGAGCGTGTCGAGCCCCTGGTCCTGCAGCGTGTAGGCGCGCAGCTTGTTGACGAGGCCGATGCCGCGCCCTTCCTGCGCCAGGTAGAGCAGCACGCCGCCCGCCTCGTCCTCCGCCATGCGCTTGATCGCGCCGCGCAGCTGCGGCCCGCAATCGCAGCGCAGGCTGCCGAGCAGATCGCCCGTGAAGCATTCGGAGTGGATCCGCGCGAGCGGCGCGTGCCCCGCGGCGAGCGCCCGCTCGGGTGCGCCGACGAGGATGGCGAGATGCTCGATGCCGCCTTCGGCAGCGCGGAAGGCGATGATCCGCGCCTCCGGCGCGTCCTCGAGCGGCACGCGCGCCTCCGCGACGCGCGCCAGGCTGCGCGCCGCGTCGTCAGGGTAGCCGAGCACCTGCTCCTGCGTCACGGCCAGCAGGTCGAGCCGCGCCGCGGCAGGCTCGGAGGCCGGCGCGACGACGAGCGCGGGCAGCAGCCGCGCGAGCTTCGCCAGCGCGATCGCCGCCGGGGCAAGCGCGGGGGCGGAGACGCGTTCCGGCTCCACCGGCAGCAGCCGCTCCGCGGTCGGGTCGGCGAGGCTGCGCAGCACCGCGGGGTCGAGCAGCGCGGCAGGCAGGCGCAGCGCGATCGCGGCCGGCTCCGGCGGGCGGACCTCCTGCGGGACGGGCCGCTGGAGCACCGCCGCGGCGCGCACCGGCGCCAGCAGCAGCACGGCCGGCCCATGCGCCGCGCTCACGATCTCGGTCAGCCCGCGCGCCGAGACGGTTTCGGCCGCCGCGACGATCAGCGCGCCCTCGGCGCCGCGCAGCAGCACCGGCGTGCCGCGGCGCAGCTCCGCCATCGCGCGGTGCACGGCGCGCAGCAGGCGCGCGGCGGGATCAGGCACGTGGAGCGCCTCGCCATCGGGATGCGGCGAGGCGCGGTAGCCGGTATGGGGCATCGTTGTTCGGTCCGTGCTGGCCAGGGTATAGACGACCGGCAATGTGGCGCGGCGAAGGCGTTTGACAGGGGCGGCGGGCAAACATTTCGCGCCGCCGTCAAGCTCTGGTGATCGGCGCGAGGCGCCGAGAAGGCTTGCCCCCTCGCCCCCGCGTGAGGCAGTCTCCATATTGGCACAGGGGCGCGGCCCGCTCGGGTGGCGTGCCAGGGGTGGCTCCTCGGGAGCCGTAAGGCGTGGCGGCGGGTCGGCGCGGCCAGGCCGAAACAGGAGTGCACATGGGCGGTCCTCGACCGATCCTCGTCGTTGATGACGACGAGGCGCTGCGCGAATCGCTTTGCGAGCAGCTTTCGCATGACGGCGAATTCACCCCCGTTCCAGCCGGAACGGCCGGAGAGGCGATGGCTCGCCTCTCCGCCGAGGAGGCGCGCTTCGACGCCGTCATCCTCGATATCGGCCTGCCCGACGGCGACGGGCGCGACCTCTGCGCGCGGCTGCGGAAGCAAGGCGTGCGCATGCCGATCCTGATGCTGACGGGCGCGGATGCCGAACAGGACATCGTCCGCGGCCTCGATTCCGGCGCGAACGACTACATCGCCAAGCCCTTCCGCGTCTCGGAGCTGACGGCGCGGCTGCGCGCGCAGCTCCGCGTGTTCGACAATTCCGAGGACGCCGTGTTCAGCGTCGGCCCCTACACCTTCCGCCCGTCGGCGAAGCTGCTGATGGATGCCGGCCGCAACCGCAAGATCCGCCTGACGGAGAAGGAAGCGGCGATCCTGAAATACCTCTACCGCGCAGGTGGCCGCGCGGTGGCGCGCCAGGTGCTGCTGAACGAGGTGTGGGGCTACAACAGCGCCGTCACGACGCACACGCTCGAGACGCATATCTACCGCCTGCGCCAGAAGATCGAGCCCGATCCCACCCAGGCCCGCCTGCTGCTGACCGAGGGCGGCGGCTACCGGCTCGATTCGCAGGCCGGCCGGGGCACCGCCCAGGCGGCGTGACGGCATCCGCGTGATCGCCTGCGCCCTCCCCCGGCAGACCGGGGGAGGGCGCATGGCGTTCAGACCAGCCGCGCCGCCTCGTCGAAGGACAGCCGCGGCGAGCGGGCGAACAGCCCCGACGGGTCGCCATAGCCCAGGTTGACCAGGAAGTTCGACTTCCAGGTCGTGCCGGCCAGGAACAGCTCGTCCACCTTGGCGTTGTCGAAGCCGCTCATCGCGCCGACATCGAGCCCGGCGGCGCGCGCCGCCAGCATCAGATAGGCGCCCTGCAGCGTGCCGTTGCGGAAGGCCGAGGCCTCGGCGAAGGCCGGGTTGCCGGCGAACCAGGACCGCGCATCGGCATGCGGGAACAGGAAGGGCAGCTTCTCGTAGAACTCGATGTCATGCGCGACGATCACCGTGACGGGCGCGGTCATCGTCTTCTCGATGTTCCCGGGCGAGAGCGCCTCCTTCAGCTTCGCCTTGGCTTCGGCGGTGCGGATGAAGACGAAGCGCGCCGGCGAGGAATTGGCCGAGGTCGGCGCGTACTTCAGCAGGTCGTAGATCTCCTGCAGCTTGGCATCCGGCACCGGCCGGTCCTGCCACTTGTTCTGCGTCCGCGCCTCGCGGAACAGCTGGTCGAGGGACTTGTCGTCAAGCATGGCAGGGTCGGCGAGCATCGAAGGTCTCCGGGTCTGGGGTGCGCGGGAGATAGGTCGCCCGGCACCGCCTGCCACCCGGGCCCGGCCGGATGAGGATCATTCACCCGGCCAATGGATGGCCCGGGCGATCAGGCCTCCACCTGCTCCACCCGGACCACTTCCGGCACGTAGTGGCGGAGCATCGTCTCGACGCCGTGCTTGAGCGTGGCGCGGGAGGACGGGCAGCCGCTGCACGCGCCCTGCATGCGCAGCCGCACCACGCCTTCCCGGAAGCCGCGGAAGACGATGTCGCCGCCATCCCCGGCCACGGCGGGACGCACGCGGGTGTCGAGCAGGTCCTTGATCTGGGCGACGATCTCGCCATCCTCGGCGGCAAAATCCTCGGCCTCCTCCTCCACCTCGGCGCCTTCCACCGCGGGCAGGCCGGAGAGGTAGTGCTCCATGATCGCGCCGAGCACCCGCGGGCGCAGCATCTCCCACTCGATGTCCTCGGACTTGGTCACGGTGACGAAGTCATTGCCGAGGAAGACCCGCGCGACCTGGCCAACGCCGAAGATGCGCGCAGCGAGCGGGCTGCGGCCCTCGGTCTCGGCGACGGCGGTGAAATCCGCGGTGCCCCGGCCGCCCATGACGTCACGGCCCGGCAGGAACTTCAGGGTGGCCGGATTGGGGGTGCCTTCGGTCTCGATGAACATGGATCGCGTGTCCGTTGGAACTGGCGTTGCAATACCCGACCCATGTGGTCCTATTTTCGGGCCGGCGCAATGTCAAGCGAGGTTGACACTTCTTCTCACGTCACCCGCTCCAGCTCCTCCTCGCTCATGTCGCCCGGCACGATCGTCATCGGCACCGCCATCTTCGAGGCATAGCGCCCCGCCAGCGCCGAGATCAGCGGCCCGGGGCCCGACCCGCCCACCGCCGCCGCCAGCACCAGGATCGAGATGCGCGGATCCTCCTCCAGCAGCGCGAGCAGCTCGTCCCGCGGCACGCCCTCGCGGATCAGCAGGATGGGGATGCCGCCGGTGATCTCGTTGACCTCCGCGGCAAGGCCGGAGAGCAGCTTCTCCGCCTCCTGCCGCCGCTCCTCGGCGAGCATCGCACCGACGCCGGCCCACTCCACCTGCCCCGCCGGCTCGATCACCCGCAGCAGCGCAACGCGCCCGCCGCTCTTCTTCGCCCGCAGCGCCGCATAGCGCAGCGCCACCCGCCGCTCCGCGCTGTCGTCCACCACGACGAGGAAGACGCGGTCCCGCCGCGCCTGAGCCGCCGCACCCTCGCCCATCAGCCCCTCCGGAACAGCACGCTCCCCAGCCAGCCGGCGCCGGCCGCCAGCAGGATGCAACTCAGCCCATACAGCACCGGCTGGTCCTGCGCGACACGCGTGATCCAGGCCGCCGTGCCGACGCGCTCCACCTCGAACGGCAATTCCTGCCGCGCCACCACCTGGCCGTCCCGCACCAGCATCACCTGCACGCGATACTCGCCCGTCGCGACCGTGGACGGCAAAGGCAGCCGCGCCAGGAACAACCGCCCGCCCGAAACCTGCACCGGCTGCACCTGGTCCACCCACAACCCGCCACGCTGCTTCAAGGCCCGCAAGGCATCGCGGAACGCCACCTCCCGCGCGCCCAGCTGCGGCAGCGACAACAGATCAAGCCCGAGCCGCAACTCCGCCCGCTCGTCCCGCCCGAACATCTCCTCGACCGCACGCGTCGCCGCCAGCGCCCAATAGGAGGGGATCCGATTGAACCTGGCCGAGGGCCCGTTCACCCAGAACCCCAGCACCTGCACCTTCCGCCGCACGACAAGCGAGGCCGGCGGCCCCGTCACCAACACCACCACCTCGTCGCCCGCCTGGTGGATCAACCGCTCCGTCGCCCCGAAAACCAGGATCTCCCCACCGGCAAACGCCGTCGTCACCTCGATCCGCGCCGCCGCCACCTCCGCCGCCAGACTGGGCGGCGCCACCACCTGGGCCCGCACCGCACCCGCCCAGACCATCGTGATCAGCACCAGCAGCGCGAGGAAGGCGCGGCGACGCCTTCCGGGGAGGGCGCTGCCCTCCCCGGACCCCTCCCGCCAGGGGCCAGGCGGCCCCTGGACCCGGCGAACTTCATGGCTGGGATGGGGAGGGGGCCGGGTCCGCGTGTGATCCAGGGCGCGCCCGTGGGGCCCCCTCCCCATCCCAGCCATAGACTCATGGGTTCCAAGGGCCCTCTGGCCCTTGGTGGGGAGGGTCTGGGAGGGGCAACGCCCCTCCCAGGCGGCATCGCCCGTGCCCGCCCTCACGGTGCCGGTCCGATCACGAAGAGCTGGGTCGGGCTGCGGAGCAGGTCCCACAGCAGGGCGGCGGCGACGCTGAGGACGAGGGCGCCGAGCAGGGCGCGGGTTTCCTCGCCGCGGAGTTTGGTGCCCATGGCGGCGCCGAATTGTGCGCCGGCGACGCCGCCGGCGAGCAGGAGCAGGGTGAGGACGATGTCCACGCTGCCGACCTGTACCGCCTGGAGGAAGGTGACGTTCGCGGTGACGAAGACAACCTGGAACAGCGAGGTGCCGATCACGACGGAGGTCGGCATGCCGAGCAGGTAGATCATCGCGGGGACCAGCATGAAGCCGCCGCCCACGCCCATCACGGCGGAGAGGATGCCGATGGCGAAGCCGATGCCGAGTGGCGGGATGACCGAGATGTAGAGCCGCGACTTGCGGAACCGGACCTTGAGCGGCAGGCCGTGCACCCAGAAATGCTCGTGCAGCCGGCTCGGCCGCGCCTTGCCGCGGCGGAGGATGGCGCCGAGGCTCTCGCGCACCATCAGGATTCCGACCGTCCCGAGGACGACGACGTAGAAGATCGCCACGGCCAGGTCCACCTGGCCCAGTCGCCGGAGCCAGGCGAAGAGCTGGACGCCGAGGGCCGAGCCGGCGAGGCCGCCGACCAGCAGCACCGCGCCCATGCGCGGGTCCACGTTGCCGCGCCGCCATTGCGCGATCAGCCCGGAGACGGAGGCGCCGAGCGTCTGGTTCGCGCCGGAGGCGACGGCGACGGCGGAGGGGATGCCCACCAGGATCAGCAGCGGCGTCAGCAGGAAGCCGCCGCCCACGCCGAACAGGCCCGAGAGCCAGCCCACGCCAAGACCGATGCCGAGCAGGAGCAGGGCATCCACCGACATCTCGGCGATCGGCAGATAGACCTGCATCGGGGCAATGGTCTCTTGCGACGCGGCGGGAGGACGGGTTTGGGATGCACCCGCGGCCGGCGCGCCGCAAGGGCGCGCGGGCGATTTCCGCTTCGCGACCGTTTCACGTCATGATTCCGCGCATGACAGCGGCGGGCCGGGCGCGGCAGCATGGGGCATGATCCAGATCCGCCGTCGCCTGCTCCTTGGCTCGCTTCTCGCGCTGCCGGCCTTGCGCCCGCCGGCGGCGCAGCCCGTCGCGCGGGTGGCGCTGCTGCATGTGAACGACTTCCACAGCCGGCATGAAGGCGCGCAGGGCAATGGCGCCGCCTGCCGGGCGGACCGCGCCTGCCTCGGCGGCAGCGCGCGGCTGGTCGGCGCGGTCAAGGCGGCGCGCGCGGCGGCCGGGGCGGAGGGACGCGCCACGCTATCGCTCGATGCCGGCGACCAGTTCATGGGCAGCCTGTTCTACACGCATCACCGGGGCCTCGCCGAAGCGGCGATCCAGCAAGAATGGGGCTGCGAGGCGATGGCCTTCGGCAACCATGAGTTCGACCACGGCCCGGCCAATGCCGCGCGCTATGCGCGGGCGCTCGGCGTGCCGATCCTGGCCGCCAACCTCGACACCGCGAACGAGCCGGCGCTGGCCGGGCTGGTGCGCCCCTGGATGGTCTTCGCGCGCGGCGGCGCGCGGCTCGGCGTGATCGGGCTCATCACCGAGGACACGCCGGCGATCGCCTCGCCGGGGCCGAACCTGCGCTTCACCGACGCGGCCGAGGCGACGGCGCGCGCGGTGGCGGAGATCCGCGCCGGCGGCCCGGCGACGATCGTCGTGCTCTCGCATCGCGGCTACGGCCAGGACCGGCGGCTCGCGGCGCAGGTGGCGGGGCTGGATGCGATCATCGGCGGCCATTCGCACACCATCCTCGCCGACCATCCCGAGGCCGAGGGGCCGCATCCGGTGCTGGTGGACGGGCCCGACCGCGCGGTGCGGATCGTCCAGGCCGGTGCGCTCGGGCGGTTCCTCGGCCGGCTCGACCTCGATCTCGCCGCCGATGGGCGCGTCGCGGCGCATGGCGGCGCGGCGCGGGAACTCGGCGCCGATGCGGCGGAGGATGCCGGCGCGGCAGCGATCGTCGCGCGCTTCGCCGCCCCCCTCGGGGAGCTGCGCGCCCGCCCGGTGGCGCGCGCGCAATCCGCCTTCGACCTCGCCGATTGCCGCATCCGCGAATGCGCGATCGGCAACCTCATCGCCGAGGCGATGCTCGCCGCCGCGCCGGCGGCCGATGTCGCGATCCAGAATGGCGGCGGCATCCGTGCCGGGCTGCCCGCCGGGCCGGTGAGCTATGGCGACGTGCTGACCACGCTGCCCTTCGGCAACACCGTGGCGACGGCGACGCTCCGCGGGGCGCATCTGCTGGCGGCGCTGGAAAGCGGCCTGTCGCAGCCGGGGGCCGGGCGTTTCCCGCAGATCGCCGGGCTGAACCTCGTGGTGGACCTGGCGCGCCCGGCCGGCAGCCGCATCGTCTCGGCCACCGTCACGCGCGGCGAGCGCGCCGGCCCGGTGGACCCGGAACGCGCCTACCGGATCGTGACCAACGACTTCCTGCGCCGCGGCGGCGACGGCTATGTCGCGCTGCGCGACCATGCGCTGGAAGCCTACGACACCGGCCCGCTGCTGGAGGAGGTCGTCGCCGCCTTCCTCGCCGCGCGGAGCCCGCTGGTGCCGCAGACGGACGGGCGGATCAGCCCGCGATAGGCCGCGTCATTCCCGCTGCGCGAGGTAGTGGGCGAGCGCGGCGATCTCCGCATCGCGCAGGCCGGCGACGGCGCCGTTCATCTGCGGGTCGGGCGCGGCGCGTACGCCGTCGCGGTACTCGCGCAGCGTGCGGGCCAGGAACTCCTCCCGCTGCGCGGCGATCCGCGGGACCTGGTTGCGGCCGCGATAGTCGGCAAGGTGGCAGACGCCGCAATTGCGCGGCCCGCTCAGCGCCTGCCCCGCGGCGAAGAGCGCGGGGTCGCGCGGGCGGCGATCGTCCGGCGGGCCGGGGCGCTGCGCCGCGAAGAAGGCGGCGAGGTCCTCGATGTCGCGGTCCGGCAGCCCCTCGGCGAAGGCATTCATCGCCGGCACCTGGCGCAGCCCTTCGCGGAACAGGATCATCTGGAGGACGATGAAGTCAGCCGGCTGCCCCGCGAGCGAGGGGATGTCCGGCTGCTGGCTGCGTCCGTCATCGCCGTGGCAGTTGGCGCAGCGATGCGCGGCGAGATCGGCGCCGCGCCGCGCATCCTGGGCCATCGCGGCCATCGCCGGCAGCGCGGCGGCGAGGACCGCCGCCGCGAGAAGCCGTGCCAGCCTCACCGGCGATAGGTGATGCGGTAGATCGCGCCCATCTGCTCGCCGGAGACGAGCAGGGAGCCGTCGCGCATCACATGCACATCCGCCGGCCGGTCGAGGAAGCGCTGGTTGGCGTCGTCGCGGAAGCCGGTGAGGAATTCCTCGAGCCGCGTCACGTTGCCCTGCGCGTCGAGATGCGCGACCACCACGTCGAAGCCCGACATGCGCGTGCGGTTCCAGGAGCCGCGGCGGGCGATGAAGACCTGGTTGCGGTAGGCCTCGGGGAACATCGTGCCGGTGTAGAAGCGCATCCCGAGGGCGGCGACATGCGGGCCGAGCAGCGCTGCGGGCTGCTGGAACTCCGCGCAGTTCCGACCGGCATTGTATTGCGGATCGGCCCAGTTGCCGACGCAGTAGGGGAAGCCGTGGTCCTCGCCGGCGCGGCGGACGCGGATCAGCGTGTCGTCGGGGCTGTCGTCGCCGGCCCAGTCGCGGCCGTGATTCGTCGCCCAGAACTCGCGCGTGACCGGGTGATGCGCCATGCCGACGCTGTTGCGCACGCCGCGCGCCTCGATCCGGCGCCCGCTGCCATCCGGGTTGAAGGAGACGAGGGTCGCGAAGACCTCGCGATCGAAGGTGCAGACGTTGCAGTTCACGCCGATGTTCGTATAGATCCGGCCATCGGGGCCGAGGGTCGCGAACTTCCAGTGATGGTTCGCGCCATGATCCTCGGTCGTCGGCAGGCCGAAGGCGGCGGTGAGCTCGACCGGTGCGGGCGGGTTGTCGAGGTTGGCCTCGGCATTGTCGTAGCGCAGCACCCGGTTGATCGCGAGGACATAGAGGCTGTTGCCGATCATCACGAGGCCGTTCGGCTGCGTCAGGCCCTGCGCGAATACGCGGGTGCGCGTGGTGCCGTCCGGGTTGCGGGTGATGGCGTAGACGCGCCCGATCACGCGCGTGCCGGCGAAGATCGTGCCGCCCGGCGCCTCCACCATGGTGCGGACGCCGGGTATGCCGTGCGCGAAGATCTCGGCCTGGAAGCCCGCCGGCAGCCGGATCGCGCCGACCGGCACCTGGTCGGGCGGCGTCACCGTCAGGCGCGGCGCGTGGGGCGCGAGGGTGGAGCCTTCCGGCCGGCCCACCGCCCAGCCGGGCACCGGCGCGGCGGGGGCCTGGGCGAAGGCGGGGAAGGCCGTCAGCGCGGCAAGGGCGCCGGCGGCGAGCGTGCGACGGAGCATGTCGTTCCTCTCCCTGGCCGGACCGGGCGCAGCGCCCGCGGCGCCCCATAACTTGCGCGATCGGCGGGGCCGGCGCAACCGATTGCGCCCCGCCGCTTGACGCCGCGCCATCACGGCGCGGAGATGGCGCCATGACCGAGGAGCCACGCCGTGTCGCGCCCGCCGTGGCGCGCAACCGCGAGCCGATCCTGGCCGTGCTGCGCCGCGAATTGCCCGCGGCCGGCCTGGTGCTGGAGGTCGCGAGCGGCAGCGGCGAGCATTGCGCCCATTTCGCCACCGCCCTGCCCCGCCTCGTCTTCCAGCCGAGCGACCCCGATCCGCTCAACCGCGCGAGCTGCGACGCCTGGTGCGCCGGCCTGCCGAATGTCCGCCCGGCGCTGGCGCTCGATGCCGCCGCGCCCGACTGGCCGGTGGCCGCGGCGGCGGCCGTGCTCTGCATCAACATGGCGCATATCGCGCCCTGGGCCGCGACGCTCGGCCTGCTGCGCGGCGCCGCGCGGCTGCTCGCGCCGGGCGGGAAGCTGCTGCTCTACGGGCCCTGGCTGCGCGAGGGCGTGCCGACCGCGCCCTCCAACCTCGCCTTCGACGCCGATCTCCGCGGCCGCGATCCCGCCTGGGGCCTGCGCGCGGTGGCAGATCTCGCCGCCGCCGGCGCGCGGCATTTCGCGCCGCCGGAGGTGACGGAGATGCCGGCGAACAACGTCACGCTGGTCCTGCGCCGGCGGTAGGCGCCGTCACACCACCCGTTCGGCGATCATCTTCTTGATCTCGCCGATCGCCTGCGCCGGGTTGAGCCCCTTCGGGCAGGTCCGCGCGCAGTTCATGATGGTGTGGCAGCGGTAGAGCTTGAACGGATCCTCGAGCGCATCCAGCCGCTCGCCGGTGGCCTCGTCGCGGGAATCCGCGATCCAGCGATAGGCCTGGAGCAGCACGGCCGGGCCCAGGTAGCGGTCGCCGTTCCACCAGTAGCTCGGGCAGGCGGTGGAGCAGCAGAAGCAGAGGATGCATTCCCACAGCCCGTCGAGCTTGGCGCGCTCCTCCTTGCTCTGCAGGCGTTCGCCATCGGGCGGCGGCGGCGTGTCGGCCTTGAGCCAGGGCTCGACGCTGCGGAGCTGCGCGTAGATCTGCGAGAGGTCGGGCACCAGGTCCTTCACCACCGGCATGTGCGGCAGCGGGTGGATGCGGACCTCGCCCTTCACGTCCTCGATCGGCTTGAGGCAGGCGAGCGTGTTCAGCCCGTCGATGTTCATCGCGCAGGAGCCGCAGATGCCTTCCCGGCAGGACCGGCGGAAGGTGAGCGTGCTGTCCACCTCGTTCTTGATCTTGATCAGCGCGTCGAGGACCATCGGCCCGCACTGGTCGAGGTCGAGCTCGTAGGTGTCGGTGCGCGGGTTGTCGCCGCTGTCGGGGTCCCAGCGGTAGATGCGGAAGGCGCGCGGCTTCTTCGCGCCGGCGGGCGCGGGGAAGCGCTTGCCCTCGGCAATGGTGCTGTTCCGGGGCAGGGTGAAGGTGGCCATGTCAGGTCCTCAGTACACGCGCGCCTTCGGCGGGAAGACCTGCACCTCGTTGGTCAGCGTGCGCATCTTCACGTCGCGATAGTCGAGGCGGACGTTGTACTTCCCGTCCACCCAGGCCAGGGTGTGCTTCATCCAGTTCGCGTCGTCGCGCTCGGGGAAGTCCTCATGCGCGTGTGCGCCGCGGCTTTCCTTGCGCGCCTCGGCGCCGACCACCGTGGTCAGCGCGTTGCCGATCAGGTTGTCGAGCTCGAGCGCCTCCACGAGGTCGCTGTTCCAGATCAGCGAGCGGTCGGCGATGCGGATGTCGCCATAGCCAGCGGCCACCGCGTTCATCTTCTCGACACCTTCCTTCAGCAGCTGCGAGGTGCGGAACACCGCCGCGTGCTCCTGCATGGCGCGCTGCATCTTCAGGCGCACATCGGCCACCGAGGAGCCGCCCTTCGCATGCCGCACCCGGTCGAGCCGCGCGAGCGCCGCATCGCCCGCGCCGGCGGGCAGCGGCGCCTGGCTCGCGCCCGGCTTCAGCGTCTCGGCGGCGCGATGCGCCGCGGCGCGGCCGAACACCACGAGGTCGAGCAGCGAATTGGTGCCGAGCCGGTTGGCGCCATGGACCGAGACGCAGGCCGCCTCGCCCACCGCCATCAGCCCGGGCACCACGCGGTCCTGGTCCTGCGGCGTCGGGTTCAGCACCTCGGTGTGGATGTTCGTCGGGATGCCGCCCATGTTGTAGTGCACGGTCGGCAGCATCGGGATCGGCTCCTTCGTCACGTCCACGCCGGCGAAGATCTTCGCCGTCTCGGAGATGCCGGGCAGGCGTTCCGCCAGCAGGTCGGCGCCGAGATGTTCAAGATGCAGGTGGATGTGGTCCTTGTGCGGCCCGACGCCGCGCCCCTCGCGGATCTCCATGGACATGGCGCGGGAGACGACGTCGCGGCTGGCGAGGTCCTTCGCCGTCGGCGCGTAGCGCTCCATGAAGCGCTCGCCCTCGGAGTTGGTGAGATACCCGCCCTCGCCGCGCGCGCCCTCCGTCACCAGGCAGCCGGAGCCGTAGATGCCGGTCGGATGGAACTGGACGAATTCGTTGTCCTGCAGCGGCAGCCCGGCGCGCAGCACCATCCCGCCGCCGTCGCCGGTGCAGGTATGCGCCGAGGTGCAGGAGAAATAGGCCCGGCCATAGCCGCCGGTCGCCAGCACCGTGGTCTGCGCGCGGAAGCGGTGGATCGAGCCGTCCTCGAGGTTCCAGGCGATCACGCCGCGGCAGGCGCCTTCCTCATCCATGATGAGGTCGAGGGCGAAGTATTCGACGAAGAACTCGCAATTGTGCTTCAGGCTCTGCTGGTAGAGCGTGTGCAGGATGGCATGCCCGGTGCGGTCGGCGGCGGCGCAGGCGCGCATCGCCGGCGTCTTGCCGTAGTGCTGCATGTGGCCGCCGAACGGGCGCTGGTAGATCTTCCCGTCCTCGGTGCGGCTGAAGGGCACGCCGAAATGCTCGAGCTCGATGATCGCCGGGATCGCCTCGCGGCACATGTATTCGATCGCGTCCTGGTCGCCGAGCCAGTCGGAGCCCTTGACGGTGTCGTACATGTGCCAGCGCCAGTCATCCTCGCCCATGTTGCCGAGCGCGGCCCCCACGCCGCCCTGCGCCGCGACGGTGTGGCTGCGGGTGGGGAAGACCTTGGTGATGCAGGCGGTCTTCAGCCCGGCCGCGCCCATGCCGAAGGTCGCGCGCAGCCCTGCCCCGCCGGCACCCACCACCACCACGTCATGGGTGTGGTCCACGATCCGGTAGGCGCCGCGCGAGGGGCTTGTGATGGCGTTCATCCGTCCGTCGTCCGTCCGCTGCGGCGCGCCCCGCACCGGGCGGCCGCGTGTGAGTTCATGAGAGGGTCAGGGCGCGACCGCGATCCGCAGCACCGCCAGCGCGGCCGCGAGGCCGAGCAGCCAGGACGCCCCCTTCACCGCCAGCAGCGCCGCGATGCGCACCGCGTCGCCCCGGATGTAGTCCTCGATGACGACCTGCAAACCCGCCGCGACATGATGGAAGGTGAGCCCGATCATCGCCAGCAGCAGCACCGCGTTCAGCGGATGCCCGATCCAGGCCCGCGCCTGCTCATGCGTCATCCCCGCCGAGGTCGCCAGCGAGAGGATGAACCACACGGTCAGCGGCAGCAGCGCGATCGAGGTGACGCGCTGCATCCACCAGTGATGGCTGCCCGATCTCGCCGCGCCGGAGCCGCGCACGCGGCCGAGCGGGGTGCGGAGCGAGGTCTGGCGGGCGGAGGAGGTCTGCGGCATGCCCGGCGCCCCTACCAGGAGACCAGCAGCAGCAGCCAGGTGAGGCCGGTCAGCACGCCGGTGCCGATCAGCACCGCGCGCCCGCTGCGATAGACGGTCGGGATGTCGTAGCCGCGCCCGGTATCCCAGACGAGGTGGCGGATGCCCGCCAGGGTGTGGAACCAGGCCGCGGCCGTCAGCCCCATCAGCAGCAGCACGCCGAGGAAGGAGCCGAGGAACCACTGCACCGCCGCGAAGGCGCCCGGCCCGGCGGCGGCGGCAAGAAGCCACCACACCATGACCACCGCGCCGAATGTCCAGACGATGCCCGTCAGGCGATGGGAGATCGAGAGCGCGCTCGTCATCTGCAGCATGTCGTAGACCTGCAGATGCGGCGAGAGCGGGCGGCGGATGGGCGTACCGTCCGATCGGCGACCGATCATGGTCGCCTCGCGTGAATCCTGCATCCCCGCCATGCGGCACCTGCTCCCCACCGGCGCGGCACCGGGGCGCCGCGCCGTCTCAACCTTGCGTCTGCTTCTTATGGTGCAGCGCGCCGAAGCGTCAACGCAGCGGCCCGCAACGGTCCGATGCGCGCGACGCGCGGGACACCCTCGTCGTTGGGGATATCTTCCTTGGCGTCGGCCCGCCGAAGCGGCTTGCCGGCGTCGCCGCGGGCGGACAGGTTGGGGGCGGATCGGATTCGCACAGGATGGCACGCTTCATCTCGGCATCGGGTTTCGGCGCGGCACGGACGCTGTTCGTGCTGGATGTGCTGGCGACGCTGCCGGCCTGGCCGCTGGCGCGCGCGCTGATCGTGGACCAGCCGACCGGCCTGCTCGCGGCCGTCATCCACCCGGCCTTCTACCTGATCTTCGCCTATGGGCTCGGCCTCTATCGCCGCGAGTCCCTGCTCGATCCGCGCCGCGGGCTGGCGCGGGTGCCGGTGGCGGCACTGATCGGCGCCATCGCCGCCGCGGCCGTGCTGCTGGTGCTGCCCACGCGCATGGGCGGGGAACGGCTGTCGGAGATCGGCGAGCTCTTCGCCGCCGCCGTGATCGGGCTCGCCGCCGCCGGCGCCTTCGCGCGGCTGCTGCTGCCAGGGGTGCGCGGCCTCGGGCTGTTCCACCGGCGCATCCTGGTGGTCGGCGCCGGCAAGCGCGCCTGGGATCTCGCCTGGCTGCTGCGGAAGGAAGGCAAGCGCGGCATCTACGACCTCGCCTTCCTCCCCGGCTCCGACACGGAGGAGACCGATCCGCGGCTCGCCGAGGACGCCACGGTGCGGCTCTTCCCGCGCGGCGCCGATCCGCTGGCCGCGGCGGCGGAGTTCGAGGCCGATCAGATCGTCGTGGCCGCCGACGACCGGCGCGGCCTGCCCATGCTGGCGCTCCTGACCTGCCGAACCGCGGGCTTCCCGGTGGTGGAGTATCTCCGCTGCCTGGAACGCGAGATCGGGCGGATCGACATGAAGCGGGTCGAGCTCGGCTGGCTGGTCTATGCGGACGGCTTCGATGCCAGCGGGCTCGACCATGGCCTCAAGCGCGCGCTCGACATCCTGACCGCGCTCGGCATCCTCGCCGTCACCTGGCCCTTCCTGCTCGCGGCGGCGCTGGCGGTGAAGCTGCAGGATGGCGGCCCGGTGCTCTACCGGCAGGACCGGGTGACGGAGGGCGGGCGGGTGTTCCGCATCGCCAAGCTGCGGACGATGCTGGTGGACGCCGAGCGGCATGGCGCGCGCTGGGCCGCCGAGGGCGATCCGCGCGTCACCGCGATCGGCCGTTTCCTGCGGCGGACCCGGCTCGATGAGCTGCCGCAACTCTTCAACGTGCTGCGCGGCGACATGGCGCTGGTCGGCCCCCGCCCGGAACGGCCCGAGTTCATCGCCGAGCTGTCGGCGCAGCTGCCGCTCTATCACGAACGGCATCGCGTGAAGGCCGGCCTCACCGGATGGGCGCAGGTGAACTATCCCTATGGCGCCTCGCTCGACGACGCGCGGAGCAAGCTGAGCTACGACCTCTACTACGTGAAGAACTTCAACCTGCTCTTCGACCTGCGCATCCTGCTGCAGACGCTGCGCGTGGTCCTGTGGCCAGGGAAGGGCGCGGTGCGATAGGGCGGCGTCAGGCCTCGACCATCCCCGCCCGCACCAGCTCCTCCGCCACCTGCACCGCGTTCAGCGCCGCCCCCTTCCGCAGCGTGTCGGTCACGCACCAGAAGGCGAGCCCGTTCGGCACCGTCAGGTCCCGGCGCAGCCGGCTCACATGGACCAGGTCCTCGCCGGCCACCTCGGCGGGCGTCGCGTAGCCCCCGTCCTCCCGGCGGTCGACCAGCGCCACGCCCGGCGCCTCGCGCAGCGCGGCCCAGGCGGCCTTCTCGGTCACCGGCCGCTCGAACTCCACCACCACCTGCGCCGCATCGCCGATGAAGACCGGCACGCGCACGCAGGACGCCACCACCGCCAGGTCGGGATCGAGCAGCTTGCGCAGCTCCGCCGCGACGGCCGCTTCCTCCTTCGTCGCGCCGTCCTCGGCGATGTCGCCGACCTGCGGGATCAGGTTGAAGGCGATCGCCTTCGGGAACTGCTCGGCCGGCGGCGCCTCGTTCACATAGACGCCGCGGGTCTGCGCCCAGAGCTCGTCCATCGCCTCCTTCCCCGCGCCCGCCACGGCGTGGAAGCCCGTCACCACCGCGCGCTTCGCCTTGCCGAGCGCATGCAGCGGCTTCAGCGCCACCGCGACCAGCGTGCCGAGCCCGGACGGGCATGCGACGATCCGGCGCCGGCGCGCGCGCGTCAGCGACGCGGCGTTCACCTCCGGCACCACCAGCGGCACGTCGGGCTCGAGCCGGAAGCGTGCGGCGAGGTCCACCACCATCGCGCCCGCCTCGGCCGCGCGCGGCGCGTGGGTCGCGCTGACGGCCTCGCCGGCGGCGAAGAAGACGAGGTCGGTGCTGCGGAAATCATGCGCGTCGAGGCCGCGCACGCGCAGCACGCGCTCCTCGCCGAAGGACACCTCGGCCCCGCCGCCGCGCCCGGGCGCGAGCGCCACCACCTCGCCGGCCGGGAAGCCGCGCTCGGCGAGGGTGCGGAGGATCTCCCGCCCGACCTGGCCCGTCGCCCCCACCACCGCCACGCTGATCGCCATGCTGCCCGCCCCTTCGCCTCAGGAGCGGGCAGGTAGGCGCATCGCGCCGCCGCGGCAACCGTCACATCGCGCGCACGGCCTGGAGGAAGGTGCCCGCCTTCTCGCGCAGCGCCGCCGCCTGGCCGGCGAGCTGGCTGCTGTCGTCGCGCATCGCCCCGGCGGAGGCGCCGGTCGCCTCCGCGGCACCCCGCACGCTCTCGATGCGGGTGGCGACGGTGCCGGTGGCGTCCGCGACCTGCGCGGCGCTGCGCGCGATCTCCTGCGTCGCGGCGCCCTGTTCCTCGACCGCGGCGGCGATGGTCGTCGCGATCTCGCTGGTGCGTTCCACCGTCGCGCCGATGCCGCGGATCGCCTGCACGGCCTCGGCGGTCGCGGCCTGCATCTCGGCGATCTGGCGGGCGATCTCCTCGGTGGCCTTGGCGGTCTGGCCGGCCAGGCTCTTCACCTCGCTCGCCACCACGGCGAAGCCCTTGCCCGCCTCGCCGGCGCGCGCCGCCTCGATCGTGGCGTTCAGCGCAAGAAGGTTGGTCTGGCCGGCGATGTCGCCGATCAGCTTCACCACGTCGCCGATGCGCGCGGCCGCCTCCGAGAGCCCCTGCACCGTCGCATCCGTGGCCCTCGCCTCGGCCACCGCCCGGCCGGCGACCTCCGCGGCCTCGCCGACGCGGCGCGCGATCTCGGTCACGCTCGCGGCCATCTCCTCCGCCGCCGCGGCGACCGACTGCACATCGGCATTGGCCTGCCCGCCGGCCTGCGCGACCGTCACCGCCTCCTGCCCCGAGGTCGCGGCCGCGGCCGAAAGCTCGCGCGCCGAGGCCTGGAGCCGCTCGGCGGAACTCGCCACCGCCTCCACCACCGCGCCGACCTCGCGCTCGAAGGTGTCGGCGAGGCGCGCGCGCTGCGTGATCACGTCCCAGCTCAGCATCGCGCTCGCGAAGTTGCCCGCCGCGTCGCGGATCGCCGAGACGCGCAGCGCCAGCACCTCCTCGCCCATGCGGATCGTCGCGGTGTGCGGCAGGCGGGAGGGGTCGCCGACGATGGCGCGCTGATGCGCCGGATTGCGGTGGAAGATGTCGAAGCTCCGGCCCAGCATCTCCTCAGGCCGGACGGGCAGGCCGGGCAGCTTCCCGAGCAGCTCGCGCGAGGCCGGGTTCATGTAGGTGATGCGGAACTCGTCCTGCGGGTCCACGCTCATCACCGCGGTCGGCATCTGCTCGATCATCTGGCCCTGGGCGAAGGCGCGCCCGACCGTGCCGCGCAGCGTCTCGAGCGCCTCCGCGATCGTGCCGATCTCGTCGCGCCGGCCCCGATCCGGGACCGGCACCGCGGCATCCCCGGCCGCGATCGCGCCCATCGCGGCGGCGATGCGGCGCAGCGGCGCGCCGATCGCGCGCGCGGTCAGCAGGCCCGACAGCACCACCACCAGCATCACTGCCCCACCGGCCCAGAGCGTCGCGTCGCGCACCTCGCCGATGGTCGCGACGACGAAGGCCCGGCGCTCCCCGCCGATGCGCGCCTGCGTCGCGGCGAGATCGCCGATGCGCTGCGCCAGCGCCGCGCGCGCCGGCGCCACCTGCTCGGCGCGCAGCTTCGCGATCGCCTCGCCGCTGGCGAGCAGCTCCTCCGCGGCGGCGGCCAGCGCCCCGGCGCGCTCCCCGAGCCGGGCGAAGTCCTCCCTCAGTCGCTGGACGGCCTCGATGCTGCCGAGCCCGCGCCCATGCACGCGCGCCTGGGCGATGCCGCGGCGGACGCGGCGCAGCTGCGCCTCCTCCCCCGTCAGCAGGTAGCGCTGCGCGCCGACGCGCACATCGTTCACCGCGGCATGCACGGTCATGATGCGCTGGCGCGCATCCTCCTGCGCGGCGCCTTCCAGGTCGTAGGCCAGGCTGGCATTCACCGCTTCGAAGACGGTGTCGTAGTCGGCGCTCTGGCCGAACAGCCGCTCGTCGCGGATGGCGATCAGCCGCGCGCGTTCATCGGCGAGCGTGGCCAGCGCCGCCCGGTAGGCCGCCTGCGCCGCGCGCAGCGGCGCAAGGGCCTCGGCCAGGGCGGGATCGGCCGCGGCGCCCTCGGCGATGCGGGCGAGCCCCGCGTCCAGCCGCCCGAGCAGCCGGGCGCGTGCCTCCGCCTGGCCGGCGGAATCCTGGGCGAGCAGCAGGTCGCGCTCCAGCGCGGCGCCGTCGTTCAGCGCCTCCACGCCCTCCGCGATCTGGTCGCGCGCCGCGGCAAAGGCGGCAAGGTCCTGCTGCGCCCGCACGATGCTGCCGGTGTCGCGCCAGACCATGGCGACGAGCCCGAGCAGAAGCAGCACCGCAAGGCTCGCCGAGGCGGCGAGCTTGCGGCCGACCGAGAGGTTGAGCAGGACGCGCATGGGGCGTGGCTCCGGCTGGCGGGAACGCATCCCGCCCTGCCTGCCACGCCCCTGCTTGACGCCGCGTGAACGCGGCGGCGGCTATGCCGAGATGCGCCCGCGCGGCTAGGCCGCGACCAGGTTGTCCGGGACCTGCTGCCCCACCTCGCGCAGGTAGCGCGCGGCACCCGGGTGGAAGGGCAGGAAGGTGTTCTTGGTCCAGTTCTCGGCCAGCGTCTCCGACGCCGCGGCGATCGCCGCCCGCAGGCGGGGATTCTGGCCGAGCACCGACTTCGCGATCTCGTAGACCAGGTCCTCCGGCAGCGTGCGGTGCCCTATCGCGAAGTTGTACATCCCGACGATGCGCAGCGGCCGTTCCTGCTTGCGGTAGGTGCCCATCGGCAGCGTGCCGGCGGCGAGCTCGGGGAATTGCTGCGTGAGCTTCGTCACCTCGTCCTGGGTGAAGTCGAGGTAGTTCACATCCGCCTGCACCTCGAGCTCGGAGAAGGCCGGCACCGGCACGCCGGAGGCGAAGGCGAAGGCATCGAGCAGGCGGTCCTGCAACTGCCCCGCCATGTCGGAGGCCGAGCCGTAGCGCACCGCGGAGGGCCGGTAGCCCAGATGGTTCAGCAGCAGCGGATAATAGGTCCCCGGCGTGCCGCCGCGCGGCCCGACGCCCACGCTGCGCCCGGCGAGCTGGGCATGGGTGGTGATGCCGCTGCTCCGGAGCGCGATGCCGTGGAAGGGCGTGTCGTACATCGGGAAGATGGCGCGGATGTCGCGGAAGCGGTTGCCCTGGGTCCAGTCGCCCTGGCCGTTCCAGGCCTGGAGCGCGACGCCCATCGTCGCCATGCCGAGCTCGATCTCGCGCCGCTGCACCAGGATGATGTTCTGGTTCGGCCCCTGGGTGGTGCGGTAGGAGATCTGCACGCCCGTGGCTTCCGCCGCGATCTGCCCCCAGGCGGGCCCATACAGCGCATAGGTGCCGCCTGGCGCGGCCGTGCCCATGTTCAGCGCCCGCGGCCAGGCAGGGTTGCGCGGCTGCGCCGCGGCGGGTCGCAGCCCGATCAGCGCCGGCGCGACCAGCCCGAAGCTCCCCAGGATCACTCGACGACGCATGGCTTCCTCCCTTGTTGCGAATGCAATGGGGGCAGTTAGCCCAACCCCGGCCGGCGGGGCAACCTGCGGGGGCTTGCGGGGACTCGGCGTCCTGCCACATCCGTCGCCGCATGCTGCACATGGTCAAGCTCTGCGTCGGGGTGAAGGAGGTGGCGGAACTCGCCGCCTGGCAGGCCGAGCGCGCCCGCGCCGCCCCGCCGCTGCGCCACCTGACGCGCATGATGCCGAAGCGCGTGGCGGAGCTGACCGATGGCGGCTCGCTCTACTGGGTGATCGGCGGCTTCGTCCGCGTGCGCCAGCGCATACTCGACGTGCGGGAGGACGTGTACGACGACGGCACCGCCTGCTGCGGCCTGGTGCTGCACCGGGACCTCGTGCCCGTCGAGCTGCGGCCCCAGAAGCCCTTCCAGGGCTGGCGCTACCTCGACCCCGCCGCCGCGCCGCCGGACCTGCCGAAAGGCTGCGTGCCCGCGACCGGCCTCGAGAAGCTGCCGCCGGCGCTGCGCCGGGAACTCGCGGCACTCTGCCTGATCTGACGGCGGCGGAGGCCGGCCGGGCCCGCTCCCTTGACCCCTCCCCGCCGGCGCGGGACGAAGGCGGGGAACGGAGGAAAACGCCGATGCCCAGCCCCGCCCATGCCGCCCTCTTCGACCTCACCGGGCGCGTCGCCCTCGTCACCGGCGCCTCGCGCGGGCTCGGCGCGGCGATGTCGGTCGGGCTCGCCCGCGCCGGCGCGGAGGTGATCCTCAACGGACGCGACCAGGCGAGCCTCGACGCCCAGGCGGCGGCGATGGCGCGGGAAGGGCTGAAGGCCCGCACCGCCGCCTTCGACGTGCGCGACGCGGCGCAGATGGAGGCGGTGGTGAAGGGCCTCGGGCCCGTGGACATCCTGCTGCACAATGCCGGCAACCAGTATCGCGGCCCGGTCGAGACACTGACCGACGAGGGCTGGTACGGCGTCCTCGACACCCATCTGACCGCGCTGTTCCGCCTCTCGCGCCTGATCGTGCCGGGCATGAAGGCACGCGGCCGCGGCAAGGTGATCGCCATCGGCAGCCTCGCCTCAGAGCTCGGCCGCGGCACCATCACGCCCTATTCGGCGGCCAAGGGCGGGCTCAAGATGTTCATCCGCGCGCTCGCGGTGGAACTCGGCCCGCACAACATCCAGTGCAACGCGATCGGCCCCGGCTGGTTCGACACGGAGATGAACAGGCCGCTGGTGGACAACCCGGAATGGCTCGCCACGGTGAAGCGCCGCTGCCCCGCCGGCCGCTACGCCCAGCCCGAGGAGATCGCGGGAACCGCGGTGTTCCTCGCCTCCCCGGCGAGCGATTTCGTCTCCGGCCAGCTCGTCTTCGTGGATGGCGGCGTCACCGCGAACATGATGTAGGGAGGGGCGCGCGCGCCCATATGCCCGCGATGGACCTCGACTTCACCGACGCCGAGCTGGCGCGCTACTCGCGGCACATCCTGCTCGCCGAGGTCGGCGCGGTCGGCCAGGCGCGGCTGCGCGCGGCAAGGGTGCTGGTGGTCGGCGCCGGCGGGCTCGGCTCGCCGCTCGCCCTCTATCTCGCGGCGGCGGGGGTGGGGACGATCGGGCTGGTGGACCACGACACGCTGGAGCTCTCGAACCTCCAGCGCCAGATCGCCCACACCACGGCGCGCCTCGGCCGCGGCAAGGCGGAAAGCGCGGCCGAGACGCTGCGCGCGCTCAATCCCGATGTGCGGGTCGAGATCCATGCGCGCCGCATGGATGCCGATGCGGCGCGCGAGCTGATCCCGCGCTACGACCTCGTCTGCGACGGCACCGACAATTTCGCCACCCGCTTCCTGCTCGGCGATGCCTGCCACCTGCTCGGCCGCCCGCTGGTCAGCGCCGCGGTGCTGCGCTTCGAGGGCCAGCTCTCGGTGTTCCGCAGCCATGACGGCGCGCCGCATCCCTGCCATCGCTGCCTGCATCCCGAACCGCCGCCGGAGGGGCTGGTGCCCACCTGCTCGGAAGCCGGTGTGCTCGGCGCCGTGACGGGCGTGATGGGCACGCTCCAGGCGACGGAGGTGCTGAAGCTCGTCATGGGCATCGGCGAAGGGCTGGCCGGGCGGCTGCTGCTGTGGGACGCGCTCGAGATGCGCTTCCGTACGGTGCGGCTGCGGCGCGACCCGGCCTGCGCGCTTTGCGGGGAGCACGCCACGATCCGCGACCTCTCGGCGCATGAGCACGCCGCGGCGCCGGTCTGCGCCGCGTGACGCCGCTTGGCGTGATTCTGGCCGGCGATGCGCATGAACGCGCGCATGCCGCGCTGATCCTCGCCACCGGGGCCGCGGCGATCGGGCGCGAGGTCGTGATCTTCGCAACGCAATCCGGCTGCCGCCTGTTCGAGGCGAGCCGGCCGCTGGAGCGCGACCCGCGCGAGGCGCGGCTCGCGGCGCGCGGCGTCGCCGGGATCGGGGCGCTGCTCGCGGCCGCGGAGGAGCTCGGGCTGCGGCGGATCGCCTGCGAGGCCGGATTGCGCGCCGAGGCGATCCCGCCCGAGTCGCTGCGCCCTGGCGTCGAGGTCGCCGGCATCGTCACCTTCCTCGGCGCGATCGGCGAGGGGCGGATCGCCACCTTCTGACCCCCGCTTGACCGGGCGCGCCGAGATGCGGGAGGGATCGTCCATGTCCTTCCCCCGCGCGACCTGGCCAGCCCTGTTCCTGCTCGCCGTCGGCGCCGCGCCGGTGCCGGCGCAGCAGATCGCGCCGGGCAGCCTGCCGCCGCCACGGCCGGTGCAGCCGGCCTCGCCGGCCCCCGCACCGGCCCCTGCACCGGCGCCGCCCCGTCCGGCGCCGCCGGCCGCCCAGCCCCGGCCAGCGCCCCAGCCGCCGGCGCCCCAGCCGCCCGCCGCGCAGCCGCCGACAGCCCAGCCCGCCAGGCCAGCGCCGCCGGCCGCCACGCCGCCGCGCACGCAACCCGCGCCGGCCGCGCCGCGGCCGCCGGCGGCCCAGCCCGCGCCCCGCCCGCCGACCGTCGGCAGTCAGACCCCGCCCGCCAACCGGCGTCCCGGTGCCGCCGCCGGCGGCGCGGCCGCAGGGGCCGCCGCAGGGGCCGCTGCGGGGGCGGCCGCCGCACCCCGCCCCGCCGAGTCCACCCCGCCGGCCGCCCCGCCGCCGCCGCCCATGCCGAGCATCGGCCCGGTGAGCGGCCAGCCGCTGCCACGCTTCGCCTCGCTGCGTTCCGACAACGTGAACATGCGTGTCGGGCCGAACACGACCTTCCCGATCGAATGGACCTTCCAGCGCCGCGACCTGCCGGTGCAGATCATCGGCGAGTTCCAGCTCTGGCGCCGCATCCGCGACGCCGAGGGCGCCGAGGGCTGGGTCCACCAATCCACTCTGCATGGCCGCCGCACCGCGCTGATCCGCCCGCCCCAGGCGGCGGCCCCGGCGGCTGCCCCTGGTGGTGCCGAGGTGACGCTGCGGCGCCGCCCCGAGGCCGGCGCGCCCGCCGTCGCCCGGCTCCGCCCCGGTGTTATCGTGCGCTTGCGCGAATGCGAGGCCGGGGCCGACTGGTGCGAAGCGCAGGTCGCGACCCATCGTGGCTTCCTCCGCCGCGCCGATCTCTGGGGCGTGGGTGCGGAGGAAACGATCCGGTGACGCGGCGGTGCGGCCGGCGGGATCTGCTGACGCCGCCGGGCCGTCGGAGGTAGGATGGCGCCATGGACGATGCCCCCCCGCCCGCCACGCATGACCTCGGCGGCCATCCGCGCTTCCGCTGCTCGCCCGTGGACCCGGCCGACGAAGCCCCGCCCGACGCCTTCGGCAAGCGCGTGGACGCGCTGCGCCAACTGCTCGCGCGGCGCGGGCTGATGACCGTGGACGAGCTCCGCCGCGGCGTGGAGGCGATCCCCGAGGCGGAGTACCACGCGCTCGGCTACTACGAGCGCTGGCTGCGCGCGATCTCCGGCCTGATGGTCGAGAAGGGCGTGGTCCGCATCGAGGAGCTGCGCTGATGCTGGCGCCCGGCATGGCCGTCCGCGTGAAGCGCGACTTCCCGGAACGGCGCGGCCCCTGCCACATCCGCACGCCGCACTACCTGCGCGGCCGCGACGGCGTGGTCGAGCGGCATCTCGGCGACTTCCCGAACCCGGAGGACCTCGCCTTCGCGCGGCCGGCGGCGAAGGTGCCGCTGTATCACGTGCGCTTCGACCAGCCCGGCCTGTTCGACGAGGGCGCGAAGGGCGACACGCTGCTGGTCGAGATCTTCGAACACTGGCTGGAGACCCTTCCGATGGCCGGAGCGCCGAAGGCCCGCAGAGCCGGATCGGAAGGGCAAGGCTGATGGCCGCCCCCCCGAGGCCCGAAAGCGTCGCGCTGCTGGAACGCTTCGTCGCCGCGCTCATCGCGCGCGGCGTGGTGACGGAGGCCGAGATCGCGGAGCAGATCGAACGCACCGACCGCGCCAGCCCCGAGACCGGCGCGCGCATGGTCGCCCGCGCCTGGGTGGACCCGGCCTATCGCGACCTGCTGCTTCGGGATGGCAGCGCGGCGGCGGAGGCGATGGGCGTCTCGATGGCCGGCGCGCCGCCGCTCGGCGTGCTCGCGGACACGCCGCAGCTGCATCACCTGATCGTCTGCACGCTCTGTTCCTGCTACCCGCGCGCGGTGCTGGGCTATCCGCCGCATTGGTACAAATCGGCCGCCTATCGCGCGCGGGCGGTGCGCGACCCGCGCGGCGTGCTCGCGGAATGGGGCACGGTGCTGCCGCAGGCGACGGAGCTGCGCGTGGTGGACAGCACGGCGGACTACCGCTGGATGGTGCTGCCGCTGCGGCCCGCGGGGACCGAGGGCTGGGACGAGGCCCGGCTCGCCGCGCTCGTCACCCGCGACGCGCTGGTGGGCGTGACGCTGCCGGCGGTTCCATGAAGGGCGCATCGCGCGTCGCGGCCAGCGCCGCATAGGCCTCCCGCACCGCAGCCTGGCCATGTGCGCGTTCCAGCCGGCGGAGCGCGAAATGGCCTTCCGCGACGCCGCGGAAATGGTCGAGGAAGGCGAGGTTCACCGCCGCCCCCGCCGCCGCACCGATCACCGGCGCCGCCTGGGCGGAGAGCTTGAGCGCGACCGGGCCGCCGAAGCGCGCCGCGATCGGGCCGAGGAAGCCCGGCAGCATCAGCCCCGCAAGCCCCTGGCCCGCCACGCCCTTGAGCGCCTCGGCGAGCGCCACGCGCACCGCGAAATAGCCGGATTCGGCGGCATCGTCGGCCGGGTTGCGGCCGCCGAGGGCGAAGACCTTGAGACACTCCGCAGCCGCCTCGGGCCGCGCGAGGTCCTCGCCCTGCGTCGCCGCGACGGCGGCGATCTGGCGCAGCAGCAGCGTGGTGGAGACCGGCAGTTCCGCGAGCGTCCCCGCCAGCCCGAAGGCGCCGCCCGCCGCGCCGGTTGCGGCCGCCATGCCGCGATGGAACCAGGTGCCGCCGAGCGGCCCCGGCGTGCGCGCCGGGTCCGAGCGGAGCGCGGCACCCATCGCCGCCTTCAGCGCGCGCCGCACCGCGCCATCGAGCGCCGACTGCACGGGCACCGGCAGCCGCCCCTTCAGCGCCTCGATCGGCTGGCCGACCGCATTCGCCAGCCGCGCGGCGAGCGAGACATGTTCGAGCCGGTCGAAGGCCAGCGCGAGCTCGGCGCGCGCGGCCTGCGGCAGGAGGGCGGGCGGGGCGAGGGTGACGGACATCGGCGCGGATATGGGGATGGCTCAGCCGCGCGGCATGGTGTGGTCGCGGAGCCAGGCGGCGAACTCGGCCTCGGTCATTTCACCGGCGGCGAGATCGAGCACGGCCACGGTGGCCATCGGCTGCTCGGCGGCGAGGTCGAGCCCGTTCAGCATCAGGAACACGCCGGCGGCGAGCAGCGCGGCGCGCTTGTTGCCGTCCACGAAGGGGTGGTTCTGCACGATGCCCTTCGCATAGGCCGCGGCAAGGGCGCAGGGATCGCGCACGTTCTCATAAGCAAGGCGGTTCACCGGCCGCGCCAGCGCGCTGTCGAGCAGGCCCTCGTCGCGCAGGCCCTCGGCGCCACCGAACTGGCGCAACGATTCACGGTGGAGAAGGAGGAGGGCCTCCTTCGCCACCCAGACGGGCGTGCTCATGGGGTCACTTCGCGAGGGCGGCGAAGGTCTCCCTGTAGCGCTTCATCAACTCGCGGCCGAGCCTGAGCTGCTCCTCCGTGCTCGGCGGCACGGGCGTGAGGAGGAAGCCGTCCGCGGTCTCCACGACCTGGACGGTGTCGCCTTCGGACAAATTGTAGCGGGCGAGCAGTTCCTTCGGGAAAACCACGCCCACGGAATTGCCGACCGACCGCAGCTTCACGCTCGCCATGCATGTGTCCGGCCCTAGCGGGCCGACTCCCGTGGTGTCAACAAGAGTTATAACTCAGATTTTCTGAATTCACAAGGCGTGAAGCGCGTCACTCAAAGTCCATGCCTACAGAATGAACCGGCTCAGATCCGCGCTCCCCGCCAGTGGCGCCACGCGGTCGCGCACCAGCGCGGCGTCCACGGTGATCGTCTCCCCGCTCCGGTCGCTCGCCGTGAAGCTGATCTCGTCCAGCAGGCGTTCCATCACCGTCGCCAAGCGCCGCGCGCCGATGTTCTCGACCGTCGCGTTGATCTCGGCGGCGAGCTTCGCCATCGCATCCACCGCATCCTCGGTGATCGCGAGCGTGACACCCTCCGTCCCCAGCAGCGAGACGTATTGCTTGACCAGGCTGTGCTCCGGCTCGGTCAGGATCCGCCGGAAATCCTCCTGCGTCAGCGCCTTCAGCTCCACGCGGATCGGCAGGCGGCCCTGCAATTCCGGCAGCAGGTCCGAGGGCTTGGCCATGTGGAAGGCGCCAGAGGCGATGAACAGGATGTGGTCCGTCTTCACCGGCCCGTGCTTGGTGGTGACGGTCGTGCCCTCGATCAGCGGCAGCAGGTCGCGCTGCACGCCCTCGCGGCTGACATCGCCGCCGCGGAAGCCGCCCTCGCCGGTGCGGGCGCAGACCTTGTCGATCTCGTCCAGGAAGACGATGCCGTTGTTCTCCGCGTTCGCGACCGCGTCGCGCGTGAGCTGGTCCTGGTCGAGCAGCTTGTCGGCCTCGTCCTTGGCCAAGGCGATGCGCGCCTCGGCGACGCTCATCTTGCGCGGCTTGGTGCGGCCGCCGAACATCTTGCCGAGCATCTCCTGCATGTTCTGCATCTGGATGCCCTGCGCGCCGGGCAGGTCCATCATGCCGATCGGCATGCCCCCGCCGGCATCGGCCACCTGCACCTCGATCTCGCGCGATTCGAGCTGGCCCTCGCGCAGCATGCGGCGGAACTTCATCCGCGTCTCGCCCGAGGCACCCTCGCCCACCAGCGCGCTGACCAGCCGCTCCTCGGCGGCGAGCTCGGCCTTGGCCTGGACGCCCTTGCGCGCGGAATCGCGAGTCATCGTGATCGAAGCCTCGACCAGGTCGCGCACGATGCTGTCCACGTCGCGCCCGACATAGCCGACCTCGGTGAACTTCGTCGCCTCCACCTTCAGGAAGGGCGCGTTGGCGAGCCTGGCCAGGCGCCGCGCGATCTCGGTCTTGCCGCAGCCGGTCGGGCCGATCATCAGGATGTTCTTCGGCACCACCTCCTCCCGCAGGCCGGGGGGAAGCTGCTGGCGGCGCCAGCGGTTGCGCAGCGCGATCGCCACGGCGCGCTTCGCATCCCCCTGGCCGACGATGTGCCGGTCGAGCTCGGAGACGATCTCGCGCGGCGAGAGATTGACGGCTTCGCTCACGATTCGAGGCTCTCCAGCACGATGTTCCCGTTGGTGTAGACGCAGATGTCGCCCGCGATCCTCATGGCGCGGCGGCAGATCTCCTCGGCGTCCAGCCCCTCCACCGGCAGCAGCGCGCGCGCCGCGGCCAGGGCGTAGTTGCCGCCCGAGCCGATGCCGATCACCGCATCCTCCGGCTCCAGCACGTCGCCCTGGCCGGTCAGCAGCAGCGACCGCCTGGAATCCGCGACCGCCAGCAGGGCTTCGAGACGGCGGAGGTAGCGGTCCGTCCGCCAGTCCTTCGCCAGCTCCACGCAGGCGCGTTCGAGCTGGTCGGGGAAGCGCTCGAGCTTCGCCTCCAGCCGCTCGAGAAGGGTGAAGGCATCGGCGGTCGCGCCGGCGAAGCCGGCGAGCACCTTGCCCTGGGCGATGCGCCGCACCTTGCGCGCATTGCCCTTCACCACCGTCTGCCCCAGCGAAACCTGGCCGTCGCCCGCCATGGCGACGCGGCCCGCCTTGCGGACGCAGAGGATGGTGGTGCCGTGCCAGCCGGCGGGGTCGTCGGGGGTAACTGTCATGCGGCGCATGTGGCCCGTCGGCGGCGCCTCGGCAACGCCCCTGCCCTGACACGGCTGCAACCCTGCCACGTCGTCGCCGTCGCCCCGCGCCGTCGGAGGGCCGCGACACCGAGGCCCTCACCGCAAACCCGCATGCGCCGCCTGCACCGCTTCGCATTCACGGCGCACCGCCGGCGGCTCACCTTCGATCCGTCGCCGCCGATCCCGGCTGCGCCACGCCCCCAAGGAGACACGACATGGCGAACACCACGCCGAAGGCCCCCGACACCAGCACCCGCACCCTGCCCCGCGAGCTGAACCCTGCCGAACTCCAGCAGGCCGGCGGCGGCCGCCGGATGGAGACCGAGAAGGACCCCGTCTTCGTCATCATCGGGGGCTCCGGGGGCAGGTGAACGGCCGTCGTGCCGGGGGCGTGAAGCGCCCGGCCGACGCGCACCCATCGGCATCCCGCCGCCGGACCCCGCAGAAGGAACGACCGACATGCACAGTCACATCATCCGACACGACGCCGCCGAGGCGCCGCGACCCCGCCCCGTGCAGCCCCTCTCGCCGCGGGACCTCGCCCTCGTTGCCGGCGGCGCGGACGGCCGCGGCCCGACCGCCGCCCTGCCGAAGGCGAACGATGTCACGCTGAAGCGGGGGACCGTGGGATGACCCGCAAGGAGAAGCCCACCCTTCGCGAACTGGCCCCCGCGGAGATGCAGCAGGCCGGCGGCGGCCTTCCGGACCCGAAGCCGGAGTGGAAATACGTGCCGGTCCGCCGCCTCTGAACGGCGCCGCCGACGCTGCGGCCCCGGCACGGCCGCGACCCTTGCACGCCATCGCCGGACCGGTCGGCCGGCTTCGCGCGCGACATGATCGCGACGACACGCGCGAAGCCGCCGCCACGCCGGCGAGATGCGCCTGCAACGCGGCTCGCGCAGCCTGCGGCCACGCCGGCGGAACACCCGCCGCGCGGCAACGCGAAGGAGATGCCACCATGGACACCGCAAAGATCCGCCCGCTCACCGAGGCCGAGATGCAGGCCGCCGCCGGTGGGCTGCTGCTGCCCGCCGTGCAGAAGGTCCGCGAGGCCGCTGCCGTGCTTCTGCTGCCGGCCGTGCAGCGGGCGCAGGACTTCCATTTCTGAATCCCCTGCCGCGCCGGCAAGGCGACATCGGGCCTGGGCGCCCGGGACATGCAGCGCCGGGCCGCGGACGCGGTCCGGCGTTCTGCTGTACGCCAGGCGGCGTCTTGCCGCAGAACCGCATGCGGCGCCTGCACCGCTTCGCATTCACGCCGCCGCTCCGGGGGGCCAGACAAGCGCTGCCGCGGCATCCGTCACGGCGCCCGTGCCCACCCCGGCCCGGGCGAAACGCAACAGGAGACACGCCATGAACGAACCCCGCTTCACCATCCCGCACCAGCCGGCCGTCGCCAAGCCGCTGGCCACCTTCACCGGCCGCCCGCTCACCGAGGCCGAGCTCCGCGCGACCGCCGGCGGCGCGGCCTTCCTGAAGCTCCCCTTCATCGACGGGGAGTCCCCTTCGACCCCGGTCCCGCAGCTGACCCGCGCCACCGGCAGGCCCTGACGGCGGAAGCGATGTTTCCGCGGGCGCGACGCCCGCGCGAAACATCGCGCCGCCAGCCTTCCTTCGCCACGCAGGGAGAAGCGCGCATGTCCGATGCCCCGCTGTTCCGCGCCGTCTCGCCCGATGCGGGCGCCCAGGCGGGCTGCCTCTCGCTCCGCGCGCTGCGCTGGACCTGGCCGGCGCTGCTGATCGCCGGCGCGGCCGTCGCCATCGGCGCCTTCGCCGCCCAGGCGAGCTATGCGCGCCGCCAGCCGACCATCGGCCTGCTCGCGCCGGAGGCCGGCGCGGTCCGCGTGGCACCGCCGCGCGCCGGCACGCTCGCCGCGCTGCATGTCGCGCAGGGCGAGCGGGTGGAGGCGGGCGCGCCGCTGTTCACGCTCGATTTCGGCCAGGCGCTCGACGGCGGCGGCACGCTCGACGCCGCGCTGCGCGCGGCGCTCGACCGGCAGGAGGCGCTGCTCAGCGACCAGATCGCCGCCGAGGCGCTGCGCACCGCCACGGAACGCGCGCGGCTGGAGGCGCGCCTCGCCGGCCTCGCCGCGGAATCGCGCGCGCTCGCCGCGCAGCGGGCGATCCAGGATCGCCGCGCGGCGCTCGCCGAGGAACGCGCCGCCGCCGCCGCCGATCTCCGCCGCCGCGGCCTGCTGTCCGAAACCGAGGCGCGCGCGCGCGAGGACCTGGCGCTCTCGCATCGCCTCGACCTCGCCGCGCTCGACCAGCGCCTCGCGGCGATGGCGCAGGAGGCGGCGCAGATGGCGCTCCAGCGCGACACGCTCTCGGCCGAGAGCGCCGATCGCGAGGCGCGGCTCCGCGCCGGCCTGTCGGACACGCAGCGCCAGCGCGCCGAGGTCGCGGCGCAGCGGGCGATCCTGGTGCGCGCGCCGGTCGCCGGGCGCGTCACCGCGCTCCAGGGGGCGGCCGGGCAGCGGGCCGAGCCGGCGCGGGCGGTGCTCACGCTCGCGCCGCGCGAATCGGCGCTGCGCGCCGAGCTCTTCGTGCCCTCCCGCGCGATCGGCTTCGTCCGCCCCGGACAGGAGGTGCGCCTGATGTACGACGCCTTCCCCTTCCAGCATTTCGGCACCCAGCGCGGCGTGGTGGAGAGCGTCTCGGAAGCGATGGTCGCGCCGGGCGACGTGGACGGGCCGGTGCGGCCGGAAGGGCCCGCCTACCGCGTCGCCGTCCGGCTCGACCGCGGGCATGTCCTGGCCGGCGGACGCGAGCTGCCGCTGCAGCCCGACATGACGCTGCGCGCCGATATCGTGCTGGAGCCGCGCACGCTGCTCGCCTGGGTGCTGGAGCCGCTCCACGCGGCGCGGGGGCGGATGTGATGGCCCGCATGCCCGCCCTGCTGCAATCCGAGGCCGCCGAATGCGGCCTCGCCTGCCTCGCCATGGTCGCCGCGCATCATGGCCTCGAGACCGACCTGCCCGCGCTGCGCCGGCGCATCGCGATCTCGGCGCAGGGCATGACGATGCTCGGCGTGCTCAAGGCCGCGCAGCGCCTCGGGCTCACCGGTCGCGGCCTGCGGCTGGAGCCCGAGCAGCTCGGCGGGCTGCGCCTGCCCGCGATCCTGCATTGGGACATGAACCATTTCGTCGTGCTCGTCGCGATCCGCGGCGGCCGCGCGACGATCCACGACCCGGCGCTCGGCGTGCGGCGGCTGGCGCTCGCGGAAGTCGGGCAGCACTTCACCGGCGTCGCGCTGGAACTGCTGCCGACGCCCGGCTTCCGGCCGGGGCGCGAGACGCGCAGGCTCCGCCTCGGCGATCTCGTCGGCCGGCTGGACGGCGCCTGGCGGGCGCTCGGCATCGCGCTGCTGCTCTCGCTCGTGCTGCAGCTTCTCGTCCTTGCCGGGCCCTTCCACATGCAGCTCGCGGTCGATGAGGCGGTGCTGGCCGGGGATGGCGGGCTGCTGGCCGCGCTCGCCCTCGGCTTCCTGCTGCTCATGCTGATCCGCCTCGCGGCCGACCAGCTCCGCGCGCGGGTGCTGGTCGCGATCTCCCAGGCGATCGGCTTCCAGGCGGTGGCCAACCTGTTCCACCACATGATCCGCCTGCCGGTCGAGTGGTTCGCGCGGCGGCATGTCGGCGACCTCGTCTCCCGCTTCAACGCGACGCGGCCGATCACCGACCTGCTCTCCCAGGGGCTCGTCGCGGCGCTGGTGGATGGCGTGATGGCGCTGCTGACGCTCGGCATGCTGCTGCTCTATTCGCCGCTGCTCAGCGCCGTCGTCCTCACGGCGCTCGCGCTGCATGTCGCGGTCCGGCTCGGCGGCTGGCGGATGCTCCGCGCGCGGGAGGAGGCGGCGATCGAGGCGGAGGCGCGCGAGCAGACCACCTTCATCGAGACGGCGCGCGCGATCCAGACCATCCGCCTGTTCGGCCATGAGGCGGAGCGCGAGGCGCTGTGGCAGGGCCGGCACGCCGCCGCCGTCGCGCGGGAGGCCGCGCTGGCCCGTGCCCGCGAAGGGTTCCGCGGCGCGAAGGAGCTGCTGGCCGGCGTCGAGCTTGTGATCCTCGTCTGGCTCGGTGCCGGCCTCGTCATTGCGGGCGATCTCAGCATCGGCATGCTCTTCGCCTTCATGGCCTGGCGGCAGCAGTTCCAGGAGAAGACGGCCGCGCTGGTGGACACCGCGGTGCGCTTCCGCCTGCTCGACCTCCACCTCCAGCGCATCGCCGACATCGCGCATACCGAGACGGAGAAGGGCCTCGACGGCGCGGTGGCGCTGGTGCCGCGCGACGTGGAGGGCCGGATCGAGCTGCGCGGCATCGGCTTCCGCCATGGCGAGGACGAGCCGGAGATCCTCTCGGGCCTCGATCTCGCCGTCGCGCCGGGCGAGTTCGTCGCGATCACCGGCCCCTCGGGCGGCGGCAAGACCACGCTGCTCAAGCTGATGCTCGGCCTGCTGCGGCCGGGGAGCGGGCAGGTGCTGCTGGACGGCCGGCCGCTCGATGCCGCCGGCATGGCCGCCTTCCGCGCCCATGCCGGCGTGGTGATGCAGGAGGACCAGCTGCTCGCCGGCTCGATCGCCGAGAACATCACCTTCTTCGATCCGCGCCCGGACCTCGGCCGCATGCGCGATTGCGCGCGCATGGCCGGCGTTGACGAGGAGGTGATGGCGATGCCGATGACCTACTCGACGCTGGTCGGCGATCTCGGCGCGGCGCTCTCGGGCGGGCAGCGCCAGCGCCTGCTGCTGGCCCGCGCGCTCTATCGCCGGCCGCGCGTGCTGCTGATGGATGAGGGCACCAGCCACCTCGATGTCGCGAAGGAGCGCGAAGTGAACGCCGCGCTCGCGCAGCTTTCGATCACCCGCATCGTCATCGCGCACCGGCCGGAGACCATCGCCGCCGCCGACCGGGTGCTGGTCCTGCGGGATGGGCGGCTGCACGCCGCCCCGCGCCAGCCGGTCCTCGCCGCCGCCGTCTGACGGCGGGTTCCCCCCTCGCCAAGCCGCGCGCCGGGCAGTAAAGGGGCGCCATGAACGCCGAGCGCAACCAGGACGCGAAGGCTGGGGGGCCGCGTCGCGCCGAGATCGCGCGCGCCACCGCCGAGACCGAGATCCGCATCGCCCTCGACCTCGACGGGTCGGGCGCGCATGCGGTCGCGACCGGCATCGGCTTCCTCGATCACATGCTGACCGCGCTCGCGCGGCATTCGCTGATCGACATGGAGATCGCCGCCAAGGGCGACCTCCATATCGACGACCACCACACCGCCGAGGATGTCGGCATCGTGCTCGGCCAGGCGCTGCGCGCGGCGCTCGGCGACAAGCGCGGCATCCGCCGCTACGGCCACGCCCTGCTGCCGATGGACGAGGCGCTGGCCGAGGCCGCGGTGGACATCTCCGGCCGGCCCTTCCTGGCCTGGTCCGTGCCCTTCCAGCGGCCGAAGATCGGCAGCTTCGACACCGAGCTGGTCGAGGAATTCTTCCGCGCCTTCGCCTTCAACGCCGGCATCACGCTGCATGTGACGCTGAAGGCCGGCAGCAACGCGCATCACGTCGCCGAAGCCTGCTTCAAGGCCGCCGCACGCGCGCTGCGCATGGCGGTCGAGCCCGATCCGCGCGCCGCGGGCGCGATCCCCTCCACCAAGGGCAGCCTCTGATGCGGCTCTACACGGTGCATGCGGAACGGCCGGGCAGCGTGCCGGTGACGGGACGCGCGCGGCCGCCGGTGCTGCTGCGGGAGGGATTCTCGATCTACCCCTTCATGTTCGGCTTCCTCTGGTTCCTGGCGAAGCGGCTGTGGTGGGAAGCGGCGGCGATGCTGGCGCTGGCGGCGGCGATCCTGCTGCTGCTGCCGGAGCCCGCCGACGGCGTGGCCCTGCTCGCGCTGCACCTGCTCGCCGGCTTCGAGGCGCGCGACCGGCTGCGCGCCCGGCTCGCGCGGCGCGGCCTCGTGGAGCAGGGCGTGGTCGCCGCGCCCGATCTCGACCTCGCCTGGTTCCGCCTCGCCCAGCAGCGCCCCGATCTCGTGCGGGCGATGCCATGAAGGTCGCGGTCATCGATCCCGGCTCGGGCAACCTCGCCTCCGTCCGCCGCGCGCTGGAGCGCGTGGCGCGCGAGGAAGGCGTGGCCGCCGAGATCACGGTGACGACCGAGGCCGAGGCGGTGCAGGCCGCGGACCGCATCATCCTGCCCGGCCAGGGCGCCTTCGCCGCCTGCCGGCGCGGGCTCGACGCGCTGCCCGGGATGACGGAGGCGCTGGGCGATGCGGTGGCGCGCCGGGGCCGCCCCTTCCTCGGCATCTGCGTCGGCATGCAGCTCATGGCCGGGCGCGGGCTCGAACATGGGGAGACGCCGGGGCTCGGCTGGATCGCCGGCGCGATCGCGCCGATGGACCCGCGCGACGCGGCGGGCGCACCGCTGCCGCTGCCACAGATGGGCTGGAACGGCCTGCGGCGCTGCGCGGACCATCCGCTGCTCGACGGCGTGGCGGAGGCGGAGCACGCCTATTTCGTCCACTCCTACGCGCTCGCCGGCGGCCGCGAGGAGGAGCTGATCGCGGCGACGGAGTATGGCGGGCGCGTCGTCGCGATGGTCGGCCGCGACAACATCGCCGGCACGCAGTTCCATGCCGAGAAGTCCGGCCGCGTGGGCCTGCGCATCCTCGCCAACTTCCTCGGCTGGTCGCCATGAGCGCGGCGCGCGACACCGGCCCGCATGCGCTCGCGGTCGAGATCGCGACGCGGATCGAGGAGCACGACCTCCAGGATCTCTGCGAGGCGACCAATGCCGCGATCGTGGAGGGTGGCGGCTTCGGCTGGGTGCAGGCGCAGGACCGCGCGGCGCTGGCGCGGCATTTCCGCGGCGTGCTGCTGGTGCCGGACCGCACCCTGTTCCTGGCACGGCTCGACGGCACCGTGGTCGGCAGCGCGCAGCTCGTCCGCCCGCCGCGCAACAACGAGGCGCAGGCCTTCGCCGCGCAGCTCACCCACGCCTACATCGCCCCCTATGCGCGCGGCTTCGGCCTGGCGCGGCGCCTGGTGGAGCGCGTCGAGCAGCATGCGGCCGCCGCCGGCTTCCGCGTGCTGAACCTCGACGTGCGCGCGACGCAGGTGCGCGCCATCGCGCTGTTCGAATCGCTCGGCTATGTGCGCTGGGGCACGCATCCGGCCTATGCGCGGGTGGATGGCCGCACCGTCGCGGGCCATCACTACTACAAGCTGCTGGAGCCCGGGCGCGGGCGGTCCACCGAGCGGCTGATCGGCGGTGGGTGAATGGCGTTCGAGCTCTACCCCGCCATCGACCTGAAGGCCGGCCAGGTGGTGCGGCTGAAGCGCGGCGAGATGGACCAGGCGACGGTCTATGCCGAGGACCCCGCCGCGCAGGCCGCGCGCTTCGCCGCGCAGGGCTTCCGCTGGGTGCATGTGGTGGACCTGGACGGCGCCTTCGCCGGCAGGCCGGCCAATGCGGAAGCGGTGCGGGCGATCCTGGCCGCCGTGACCCTGCCGGTGCAGCTCGGCGGCGGCATCCGCGACATGCGGACGGCCGAGGCCTGGCTCGAGGCCGGCGTCGCGCGGATCATCCTCGGCTCGGCGGCGGTGAAGGACCCGGGCTTCGCACGCGCGGCCTGCCGCGCCTTCCCGGGCCGCGTCGCGCTCGGGCTCGATGCGCGGGACGGCTTCGTCGCGACGGAAGGCTGGGCCGAGACCAGCGACATCACCGCGCGCGACCTCGCGCTGCGCTTCGCCGATGCCGGCGCGGCCGCCATCATCTTCACCGACATCGCGCGCGACGGCATGCTGAGCGGCGTGAACGTGGATCTCACCGCGGACCTCGCGCGCGCCGTGGCGGTGCCGGTGATCGCCTCGGGCGGCCTCGCCTCGGTGGCGGACATCGCGGCGCTGCGCGGCGCCGGGGCGGGAATCGCGGGCGCGATCCTCGGCCGCGCGCTCTATGACGGCCGGGTGGCGCCGGATGCGGCGCTGGCGGCGGCCGCATGAAGCGGCTCGGCGCGCTTCTCGCGCTGCTGCTCGCGGGCTGCACCCAGCAGCCGCTGCCCGGCGTCGGGCTGCGTGATGCGCGCATGGCGGTGAACATCTCCGAAGCGCCCTGGCGGTCGCTGGCCGCCGTCGCGACGCAGCAGGGCGGGCGCTGCACCGGCGCGCTGGTGGCGCGCAACGTCGTGCTCACCGCGGCGCATTGCGTGGTGCATCCACGCAGCGGCACGGCGCTGGCGCCGCAGCAGGTGCAGGTGCTGCTCGGCCTCTCGCCCGACAATCCCGGGCAGCGGGTCGGCGTCGTCTCGCTGCTCACCGGGCCGGGCTTCCGCGCGCGCCCCGGCCCCGCGCCGGACCCGGAGGTGGCGCCCGATTCCGACTGGGCGCTGCTGCTGCTCGATCCCTCCGTCGGCGTCGCGGGGCAGGAGGACGTGCTCCATGTCGTCGAGGGCTTCGTCAGCCCGGGCACGCCGCTCGCCTTCGGCGGCTACCAGGCGGACCGGCCGAACCTGCTCGTCGCCGATCTCGATTGCCGCGCCGTCGGCTATGCGCGCGTGCCGCGCGGCGAGGCGATGATGCGCCATTCCTGCTCCGCCACCAGCGGCTCCTCCGGCGGGCCGCTGCTGCTGCGCCTGCCGGAAGGGCGCTGGGCGGTGGCAGGCGTCGGCTCCATGGCGCTGAACACGGAAGCCGGCGGCTGGGCCGTGCCGGCGCCGATCATCCGCCGCGCGGTCGAGGGCGGCGGCGGCGCCAAGTAATATCAACGGCCCTGTTGAATGACCTGCGGCCGGCGCAGCCGGCCGAGGCCGCGAAGGCGGCCCGCCGCTGATGCGGCGAGCCAAGGCGGCGGAGCCGCCGCCCGGCGCCTGAGGGCGGCAAAAGGAATACCAACGAGTCGCTGAAGGCGGCCGTTGGTATAACCGCCGCGGATCAGCCGAGCATCGCGCGCCCATGCGCCGCGATCGCGCCCGGCCGCGTCAGCCAGATCGCATCGCCGAGCGCCGCGAGCCGCGCGAGGACGCGGCGCAGATGGCGCAGGCGGAACGGGTGCCCCACCAGGAAGGGATGCAGGGAGAGGTTGAAGGTCAGCGGCCAGCGCCGCGCGAGCCGCAGGCTCTCGTCGATCGCATCGAGCAGCGTCCCGGCCCAGACATCGGGCGGCCATTTCGCGCCGTGCAGCGCCGGGATGTCGTTGGTCGGCCGCGAATAGGGCACGGTGACGAGCGGCCGGCCGCCGCGCGTGCCGAGCAGCGTGGGCTGGTCGTCATGCGTCCAGTCCATCACGTAGTCGAAGCCGGCCTCGGCCAGCAGGTCGGGCGTCGCGTGCGTCTCCGCCACCCATGGCCCCATCCAGCCGCGCGGCGCCGCGCCTTCCTCGTGCGCGATGCGGTCGCGGCAGGCGAGGATCATGGCGCGTTCGGTCGCCTCGTCCATGTCGGACTGGCGTTCGGCATTGCTGCGGCCGTGCCCGACGAACTCGTCGCCGCGCGCGCGGAAGGCGGCGGCGACCTCGGGGCAGAGATCGTAGATCGCGGTGTTGAGCAGCGCGGCGGCGGGGATCGCGTGCTCGTCGAGCGCATCCAGCAGGTTCCACACGCCGACGCGGTTGCCCCAGTCGCGCATGCCGAAATTCTGCACGTCCGGCTCCGGCAGCGGGTTCACCAGCGGGATGCCGAGGCCCTCCGCGAAGGGGAAGGCCTCCAGGTTCACCGCGACGAAGACGGCGAGCCGCGCGCCAGTCGGCCAGGCCCAGTCGTGCCGCCGCGCGATGGCGGAATAGGGATAGCGGCCGTGGCTCCTCACGCGGCCTCGTCGCGCGGTGCGAAGGGGCGGAGCTCGGCGTGGTCGCCCTGCAACAGCGTCGCCCAGTCGGCCTCTTGCTGGTCGAGGAAGAGCTGGCGCTTCACGCCTTCCACCAGGCGCGGCACGACATACTTCATCGTGCTGACGGAGGATGCGACCGGCCCGAGGCTGAGATTGGCGGCGCTGATGATGGTCAGCACGCGCGCGAGCCAGGGCGCGGCGCCGGGCTCGCGCTCGGTGAAGGCGCCTTCGCGCGTGAGATAGGGGGCCGCGCCCATCCGCGCATCCGCCTGCCCGGACGGCGGCGAGAAGCGGTCCCGCCAGCGCGCCGCGACGCGGAGGATCGCGGCCAGTTCCGGGCGGAGCGAAAGGTCGCTGACGAAGCCGGTGGCGATGGCGAGATGGTCGTACGCAGCCCGCGTGCCGTTGCCCTCCACCACGATCTCGCTGCCGGTCCAGCGCAGCGTCTCCCAGGGGAAGGCGGTGCGCAGCGCGAAGCCGGGCAGCGCGGCCGCGGCATCGAAGGTCGGCTGCGGCGGCGGCTGGCCGATCTCCCGCAGATGCCGCGTCACGGCCCATTTGCGCGCATCCGGCAGGTCCACGTAGTGCGCGAGGTAGCCCGCCGTCTCCATCCAGCGGCGCGGATTGTCGAGCGGCAGGTCCGGACGGCGCACGCAGACCTCGGCGCGGGACGCGCCGTGTTCCAGCGCCGCGATCGCCAGGTCGAAGGCGGAGGCGCCGGCGCCGAGGATGCCGAGGCGCCGGCCGCGCAGGATCGCCGGATCGAACACCTCCAGCGCATGCACCACGCGATCGGGCGGGACCGCGCGGGCGATGTGCTCCGGCACCGCGAAGCCGCCCGCGCCCATGCCGCCGGTGGCAAGCACGACGCTGCGCGCATGGATCGTCGCGACGCCGTCCGGCGTCTCGAAGCCGAGCCGCAGCAGGCGGCCTTCCTCCACCGGATCGAGCGAGACGAGCCGCCAGCCGTTGCGCACCGGCAGCGCGGTGACGCGGCGGAACCAGGCGAGGTAGTCCATCCAGGCGATGCGCGGGATGCGATAGAGCCGCGCCCAGCCCTCCGCCCCGTGCTGCGCTTCCCAGAAGGCGCGGAAGGAGAGCGAGGGGATGCCGAGCTCCGGCCCCGAAAGATCCTTCGGCGTGCGCAGCATCGCCATGCGCGCATAGGTGATCCAGGGGCCTTCCTGCCCCTCGGGCGCGGCATCGAACAGCGCGATGTTCGCGACGCGCTCGCGCTGGAGCAGGAAGCCGGTGGCGAGGCCGAACATGCCCGCGCCGATGATCGCGCAATCGAGCGGCACCTCGCCGCCGGGCGCGCGGCCCGGCACCACCCAGTCGGCGGCGGGATAGGCCAGGATCTCCAGCTCGGCGGCGATGCGCGCTTCGAGCGCGGGCAATCCGATCGGCGTGCTCATGCCGCTGCCACCAGCAAGCGGCGGGCCATGCGGCGCCCGAGGGAACGGGCGCGCGCCGATGCGCGCCCTGCCGCCGCTTCGGGCAGGTCAGCCCGGATCATGGGCGGCAAGGATCGCGCGGCCGAGCGCCTCGACGGCGGCGGGATCGCGCGCCGGGTGCAGGCGCGCGGCGCGCGCCGTGGCGATCGCGGCCGCTTCCGCGCGGGTCAGCGCGTCCGCGCCGAGATGCGGAAAGGCGCCGTCGCGATACACCACGCGCCCGCCGACCATCGTCATCCGCACCTCGCGCCCCGTCGCGCGGGCGAACAGGATCTGCGCGAGCGGCAGGTCGGGATCGCGCCACGTCCCCGCGGCGGGGGCGGGATCGAGCGCGATCACATCGGCGCGCCAGCCCGGCAGCAGGCGGCCGATGCGCCCCTGGCGCAGCGCGCGCGCGCCGTTCTCCGTGGCGATGGCGAGGCGCTCGGCGGCGCCGAGGGGCGCGCCATGGCTGGCGGCGGCCGCGACGAGGCGGAGTTCCGCCCAGGGGTCGCGGTCGTCCTGCAACTCGCAATCGTCGCCGCCGAGCGCGACGTTCACCCCCGCCGCGCGCATCCCGGCATAGTCGGGCAGGCCGTTGCCGAGGCGGAGATTGCTGCCCGGATTGGCGACGAGCGTGACGCCATGCGCGGCCATCACCGCCATGTCGTCCGCGGTCAGGAACACGCCATGCGCCGCGGACGCGAAGGGCCCGAGCGCGCCGAGCGACGCGAGGCGCCGCAGCGCGCCCTCGGGGTAGAGCGCGGCGCAGGCGCGCGCCTGGGCCGGGCTTTCGAGCAGGTGGAAATGCAGCGCCGCGCCGCGCGCCCGCGCCACCGCGGCGAGGCCGGCGAACAGCGCGTCGCTCACCCATTGCGGGCCGGTCGGGCCGAAGCCGAGGCTGAGCCGGTCATGCCCGCCCCAGCGCGCGGCCAGCCGGTCGAACAGCGCGGCGGCCGCCTCGGCCGTCGCGGGATAGGGCTGCGCGCGCAGCGTCTCCGCCAGCGCCCGCAGCGGGGGCGCAAGCGTGCCGAGGAAGCCCGCCTCCTCCACCAGGCCGGGATAGACGAGCGCGCCGCGATCGGCCGCGCCGATCATCACCGCCGCGCGGATGCCGACCTCGTCATAGGCGCGGAGCGTGGCGTCGAGTTCGTCATGCAGGTCGCCGCCATGCGCCCAGTTGGCGTGCAGGCAGGCGGTGATGCCGTTCGCGAGCATGCGCAGCGCAGCGAGATGCACGAGCGGATAGGCCTCGGGGGCGCCGCGCTTCCGCCGGCGGTTCACCCAGGCTTCCAGCACATCGTCGGGATAGCCCATCGCCGCCTGCGGCAGGCCGCGGCCATGCTGATGGGCGTTGACGAAGCCGGGCATCAGCACCGTGCCGCCGAGGTCGAGCGTCTCGGCCGCCGCATCCGCGACCTCAGGCCCGAGGGCGAGGATGCGATCCCCCTCGATCAGCAGAAGGCCGGGCGATTGCAGCGGCGCCCCGCCGCCGGGCAGCAGATGCGCGGCGCGGAGCAGCCGGCGCGTCACGTGGCGCCGGCGAGGGCCGGCGGCAGGATCTCCGCCAGAAGATCCTCGAGCAGTTCCGGGAGCGCGAGCGGCGTGGCGCCGCCGCCGCCACGGCCGAAGGGCCCCGCCGCCTCGCGCGGGGTGATCCCCATGCGCGCGGCCAGCCGCAGCAGCGCGGCGTTGCATTGCGCCCGCGTCGGCAGCGCGGTGATGCGGAGCGCCGGCGGCAGGAGGTCGTTCGCGCCGATGAGCGCCAGCCGCTCCGCGCCGGCCTGCTTCGTCGCGGCGATGCCATGCGCGGCGCGCTCCTCCCGCGCGATCACGAAGGAGCGGTGCGTCAGGCCCGGCGCGACCCAGGAGATGCGCTGCGTATAGCCGCCGCCGAGCCGCGTCAGCGCGCGCGCGACGACATCGGACATGGCGTTGTGCATCCCCACATAGGCGCGCTTCTCGTTCGCGCCCCATTTCCACTTCGTCGCGGAGATCCGCGTGGCGGTGCAGTCGGCGCGCCACGGCGAGACGGCATTGCCGCGTTCCTCGAACAGGCCCGGATCGTCGTAGAGCACCGCGGGCGAAACCCCGCCCGGGTAAGCGAGCATGTGCTCATAGGGCACGAGGCCGAGTGGCTCCGAGATCACCGCGCGGTGGATCACGACGCCGGCCGGATGCAGCAGCGGCGCGAGGCTGAACAGCTCCTCCGGCTCGTCCTCGGCGCGCAGCGGCCGCAGCAGCGGATCGGCCGGCGCGGTGGCCCGGAACCCGGCGGCGAGCAGCGCGGCATTGATCCGGCGATGCTCGGTCGAGAGGATGTAGGGCTTGGTCGCGGTGCAGGGCAGCAGCAGCAGCACGCGCCGCGCGGCAGGCGGCAGCGCCGGCTGGTAGTCCTTCAGGATGAAGTCGAACCAGGCCGTGATCCGCGGATGCCGCAGCGAATCCACATTGTCCTGCGGGCAATACAGCGCGAGCTCGGGATCGAGCGCGAAGGGCGGGCGATACTTCTGCGCCGATTCGCGCAGGCGCTGCGCGCGGTTCTCGACGGTGACCATGCTCAGGTCTCCCGCAGGGGCGCGGGGAACAGCTCCTCCGGCGCCAGGTCGCGCCGCAGCAGCCCTTCCGCGCGCATGTAGCGGATGAGGGTGGCGAACATGTGCCGGTTCCGCGCGAAGCCGACGGGCCAGAAATCCTGGCCGAGCAGCCGCTCCGTCTCCTCGATCTGCTGCGAGAGGAAGGGCAGGCCGAAGGCAAGGGTCGCGCTGTCATGCAGGCGCAGCCGCGCGAGACGCTGGCTTTCCGCGAAGGCATCGAACAGCGCCCGCGGCAGCCAGGGATGCGCCGCCACGATCGCCCGCTTCACGGCGACGAGATGCATCGGCGGATAGATGCCGCTGCGGCGGAAATAGTCGAGCTCGGCCGCCATCGGATCGGCGAAGAGCCGGCCGACCTTCTCGGGCGCGCTGAAATAGGTGGAGGGCGCGCGCGCGGTGTAGAGCGCGTCGATCTCGCCATCGGCCAGCATCTGCGAGAGCGAGCGGTCCGTCACCTGCTCCACCCGGACGCCGGGCGGGTAGTATTGTGGATGGTCGTCGCCCGCGCGCGGCGCCTCCGCGCCCGCGGTCACGTAGATCGGCGCATCCACCGGCAGCCCGTGGAACTCGGCGAAGATGCCGCGCAGCCAGACCGCGGCCGCCATGTCCCACACCATCGTGCCGACGCGCCGGCCGGCAAGGTCGGCGGGCCTCGTCAGCCCCTTTGCCTTGTTCACGAAGACGCAGGAGAAGCGGAAATGGCGCGAGGGAAAGACCGGGATGCCGACATAGTCCTGCGTCGCGTGGTCGAAATGGCGCAGCCAGGTGGCGATCGGGAACTCGCAGCAATCGAAGCGGTGCGTCGCCATCTGGGTGTTGAACAGCACTTGCAGCGGCATCACCGTGGTCTCGGCGGCGACGCCCGCGATCGGCACCTGGCCTTCCGCCAGCGCGCGCAGCCGGTCGCAGTCGGAGGCGCCGATGGTGAGGCGGAGCGGCTCGGTCATGCGGGGGGCACCTTCTCCATCCAGTGGCGCGCGGCCTCGATCCGGGTCGCCTGCCAGACATCCGGCGTGAGCAGGTCGAGGAAGCGGCGCAGCGCATCGAAGCGCGCGGGCTGGCCGCTGACGCGGGCATGCAGGCTGACGGCCATCATCCGCGTCACGCTGCGCGCCTCGTCACGCAGCACGCGGAAGGCCGCCGAAAGCTGGGCGAGGAAATCCTCCGCCGTGCCGAGCTTCGCGGTGGCGAGGCGGTTGTCGTTCAGCACGAAGCTGTGCGGCATCATCAGGTGCGGCGCGCCCTCCACCCGCGTCCAGCAGGGCAGGTCGTCGGCGTAGAAATCGGCATCGTAGAGGAAGCCATGCCGCTTCAGGATCGCCCGCGTCGCGACCGTCGGCGAATAGCGGCTCTGCCAGCCGAGCGGGCGGCGACCGGTGGTGGCCTCCAGGCTCGCGACGGCGCGCGCGATCTCGGCCTCCTGCTGCTGCTCTGTCAGGGTCCAGTGGCGCAGGAAGCGATGGCCATGCGCCTGCACCTCATGCCGCGGATGGGCACGGATCGCCGCGGCGAGCGGCGCGTTGCGCTCCAGCGCCTGGCCGCAGCAGGAGAGGGTGAGCGCGAGGCCGCGCGCCTCCGCCTCCCGCCAGATGCGCCATACGCCCGCGCGCGCGCCGTATTCGAACAGGCTCTCCGCCACCAGGTCGCGCGTGCCGGGCGGGACCTCGCCCGCGATCGCATCGGTCAGCGCGAGCTCGGTGGCGGCGTCGCCATCGGGGATGGCGGGCTCCGCGCCTTCCTCGATGTTGAGCACCAGGACCAGCGCGAGGCGGCCGCCAGTCGGCCAGATCACGTCGGGCGGGCGGCCCGCATGGCCGATGAAATCGCGGCTCACGCGAGGGACCCCGCGATCGCGAGCAGCAGCCCATCGCCCATCGGCGGCCCGATCAGCGAGAGGCCGATCGGCAGGCCCGCCAGCGTGCCGGCGGGGAAGGCAAGCTGCGGCAGGCGGCAGAGGCTGGCGGCGCAGGTGAGCGCCAGCGTGCGGTCGCGGAAGGCGATCTGGTCGGCGACGGGCGCGCCGACCCGCGGCGGCACGTCATGCGCGGTGGGGAGCAGGATCACGCCATCCTCGCCGAGCAGGTCGTGCAGCCGCGCCGTCAGCGCCTCCCGCTGGCGCCAGGCTGCCGCGACCGCCTCTGACGGCACCTGGCCGGCGAGGGCGATGCGCTCGGCGACGAGCGGCGAGAGGCGCCGGCCCGGTGCGCCCGCCCAGGTGCCGTGCGTGACGAAGAGCTCGTTGAGTTGCAGCGGGCGGAAGGTGTCCAGCCAGTGCGGGATGCCCTCGGCGTAGAGCGTGATCGGCTTCGCCCCGAAGCGCGCGGCCGCGCGGCGCAGCGCGGCGCCGGCCTCGGGCGTGCAGACGGCGAAGGCATCCTCCGCGATCAGCCAGCGCGGTCGCACGACACAAGGCGCGACATACTGCGCGCCGATCCTCGCGAGCAGCGCGGCATCCCGGGCCAACCAGCCCACCGTGTCGAAGCTCGGCGCCATCGGCATCACGCCGGCGGTCGAGATGCGGCCATGCGTGGTGCGAAGGCCATGCAGCCCGCAGAAGGCCGCCGGCACGCGCACGGAGCCGCCGGTATCGGTGCCGAAGGCGAAGTCGCACAGCCCCGCAGCCACCGCGGCCGCGGAGCCGGAGGAGGAGCCGCCCGGCACGCGATCCGGCGCGCGCGGATTGATCGGCGGGCCGTAATGCGGGTTCTCGCCGAACATCCCGCTGGCGAGTTCGTCCGTGTGCGTCTTGCCGATCAGCGTCGCGCCGGCGGCGAGCGCGGGCAGCAGCGCGGAGGCGGTGGCGCGCGCGATGGGCGCTTCCGCGAGGCGATCCGGATTGCCCCAGCCGCTCCGCGTGCCCGCCACGTCGAACAGGTCCTTCGCGGCGAAGGTGAGGCCGGCGAGCGGGCCTTCCGCCGCGCCCGCCACCGTCACCGCGCCATGCGGCACGAAGGCGCTGGCGCGCACCTGTTCGACGAGGCTCATACCAGATCCCGCGGATCGTGACCGATCCGCGCCTCAAGCGCCGGCGCCGCCATCCGGCGGCTTGGCTCGCCGCACTTGCGGCGGGCCGCGTTCGCGGCCCCGGCCAGCTTCGCTGGCCGCAGGTTGCGATCGATGGGAATCGGTATCACTCCGCGGCCCGCGCCAGGCGCGGCAGGTCGTAGCCGGCCATGAATTCCTCCACCATGCCGCGCGGCCCGGACCAGTCCTGGAAGCGATAGGCATTGCCGCGGATCGCGAATTGCGGGCCGGAGTAGAACATCTCGTATTGCAGGTGGCGCGATCCGAACTCGGACCCGATCGCATCCCAGGCGAGCTTCATCAGCTTCACCCGCCCCACCGAATCCGTCGCCGGCGAACGCTGCGCGGCGTGGATCAGCGATTCGATCTCGCCGCCGTCGAAATCCGCCACCGAGGACGGCACCATGATGAGCCCGCCGCCCGAGAGCAGCCGGATCGCCTCCACGAACTCCGGGTAGGTCGTCTGCGCCACCGTCTGCGCCGCGACCAGAAGGCGGCGATCGGGGACGAAGGTGCCGCGGAAATCCTCGCCGGCGGCCTCCATCGCGATCACCAGCGCCTCGATGTTGGCGGCCTTGGCGGCGAGCAGGCCGAGCGTCTCGCGCGTCTGGGGGAAACCAAGGATTCCGTTCGTCTCGGCGATCTTGTGCGCGAGGCCGAGCAGGAAGCGCAGCTTCACCGCGAGGCGGACGATGCACTGGTAGTTCTGCATCACGTGCGCCCGCGTCTCGTGCCATTGCGCCTGCATCATCTTCAGGTCGCGATGGACGAAGACGCGCTCCCACGGGATCTTCACGTCGTCGAAATAGACCACCGCGTCGTTCTCGTCGAAGCGCGCGGCAAGCGGGTAGTCGAAGCTGCTGGTCGCGGCGGATTCGTAGCTGCGACGCGAATGCATCTTGAGGCCCTTCGCGCCGATCGGCGTGACGGCTGTGAAGGCATAGGGCTCGTCGCCCGGCTGCAGCGCGACGATCCCGCTGACCATCAGCTCGTTCGCCATCACGCCGGCGGTGGCCAGCATCTTCGCGCCGCGGATGGTGATGCCCTGCGCATCCTCGTCCACCACCTGGGCGACGAGATCGGCGCCGGGCTGGTCCTTCGCCTGCCGCGCCTTGTCGGCCTGCGGGTTGATGATGACGTAGCCGACCCAGGCATCGCTGTCGCGGATGTGGCGGAAATAGTCCGCGAGCGCCGCGGCGCGCCTCGCATCGTGATCGCGCCAGATGTCGAGCCCCGCCATGAAGCCGACGAAGGTGGAGGCGACATGATCCGGCGTGCGCCCCATCATGCCGCAGGTCAGCGCCGCCCAGTCCTCCATCGCGCGGCGGCGCAGGATGAGATCGGCATGGCTGCGCGGCATCATCCAGGCCAGGTTCACGCGGCGGCCCGGCGCGGTCGGGCTCTCGAAGGTCATCCGCTCCGGGTTCGCCGCCTGGTGCGCATAGAGCCCGGCGGCCGAGGCGACGGCACCGGCGAAGGCCGGGTCCGTGGTCACGTCCTGCACGCGGCGGCCTTCGATGAACACGGCGCGCCCGTCGCGCAGGCTGGCGAGATGCGCCGCGGCGTCCTTCACCATCGTCAACCCTCCTCCGAAGCGAGGCGCAGCGAGACGAGTTCGCGCTCGTCATAGGCGAGCAGGCGGGCATGGTCTGCGGCCGCCTGCTCCAGGAAAAGTTCGCGCGCGATGCCGCGCGCCATCCGCTCCACCGTCGGCCGCAGCATCGAGATGCCGGCCGAGGAGACGGTGCTGACGAGCGAGCCGAAGGAGACGCTGCGCACGCGCCGCACCCAGGCGCCTTCCGCCCTGCGCGGCACGAAGCCGCAATCCGGGCCGAGATAGGGAAAGGCGCCGAGCGTGGCGCTTTCCTCGCCCGGCGGCGGGGCGAAGGCGTCGCGCCAGAGCAGCGCCTGGGGCGCGATGGCAGCGAGTTCCGCGCGCCGCGAAAGGTCCACCGCGATGCCGGTGCCGAGGATCAGGAAATCCGCCGCGAACCCGGCCTTCGGGGTCGCCAGCAGGATCGCGCCATCGCGCATTTCGACGGCCTCGAGCGGCGCGCCGGTATGCACCCGGAAACCCGGATGGATCGCGCAGCGGTCCCAGCTGTCCTGCGGCGGCGGCTGGCTCAAGGCGAACAGCGTGCGCATGTAGCGCCATTTCAGCGCATCCGGCAGTTCGGCATAGTGGTTCAGGAAGCCGGCGAACTCGATCCAGCGATTCGGATTGACGCGCGGCAGCGCGCTGCGGCGCACCAGCATGTCCACCGCCGCGGCGCCGTGCTCCAGCGCCATCGCCGCATTGTCGAAGGCCGAGGCGCCGGCACCGACCACCGCGACGCGGCGGCCGCGCAGCGGGGCGAAGTCGATCGGCTCCGCCGTATGCGCGTAGCGCTCGCGCGGCAGGGCCCGGCGCACGATCTCCGGCACAGCCCAGGTGCCGTTGCCATCCATGCCGGTCGCCAGCACGACATGCCGCGCGAGCACCTCGCGCGGCCCCTCGGGCGTCTCCACGCCGAGCGCGAGCACCTGCGGGTCGCGCGGCGTGATGGAGACGACGCGCCAGCCATGCCGGGTTTCCGGCGCGACGAGGGCGCCGAGCCAGCGCAGATAGTCCTGCCAGTCCTCGCGCCCGATCCGCGCGAGCGCGTCCCACGCCGCCTCGCCATGCCGCGCCTCGAACCAGGCGCGGACGGAAAGCCCCGCGAAGCCGAGCTCGGGGCCCGTCACATGCTTCGGCGTCCGCAGCGTGCGCATCCGCGCGAAGCGGCGCCAGATGCCCTCCGCCCCGGGCGCCGCGGCATCCAGCAGCAGCACCTTCCGCACCGCCTCGCGCCGCAGCGCGAAGGCGGTTGCGAGGCCGTGCTGGCCGCCGCCGACGATCACGACATCCTGCACCTCGCCGCCCTCGCGGTGCAGCGGGCGCACCCAGTCGCGCGCGGGATAGGCGAGCGTCTCGAGCTCCCACCGCGCGCGCTCGACGAGCCGCGCGAGGCGCGCCTCGGCGTCGGGCAGCAGGGGCAGGCGGTGCGGCGGCAGCGCGTCCATGCGCGGGCGTTCAGGCTCCGAGGGCGGGCAGCATGCGCTCGGCGGCCGGTGGCAGGAAGTCCGTGCGCATGAAGCTCTCGGCGGTCGGCGGATTGGCGACCGCGAAGGCCTCCGCGCAGATCCGCACCATGTTGGCCGCGCGCGCCGGATCCACATGGCCCGTGCCGTTCGCCGCGACATTCGGCGTCAGCACCACGTCGCGCATGGTGAAGGCGAAGCGGCGATTCTCGAGTCCCCGGTCGGTCAGCGGCTCGCGGTTCAGGATCGCGGCGACCGCGGCGGCGGGATCGGCGATGGAATCGCGCAGGCCCGCGATGGTCGCGCGCACCATCGCGCGCACCACGCCCGGGTCGCGCTGCGCATACTCCGCCGTGGTCAGCAGGCCGTTGCCGTAGATGTCCACGCCATGGTCGTTGTAGCGGAACATGCGGATCGCCTCGGCCGGGTTGCCGAGCGCCTGGAGCACGAAGAAGGCCGAGGAGACGAAGGCGGTGATCGCATCCGCCTCGCCGCGGTGGAGCATCGGCTCGCGCAGCGGCGGCGCGACGGTGATCCAGGTGACGTCGGTGGGCGCGAGGCCGTTGGCGCGGGCGAAGGCGGGGAACAGCGTGCGCCCCGCATCGCCGGCCGGCGCGGCGAGCCGCTTGCCCTTGAGGTCCGCCGGCCGCTCGATGCCCCGCCCGGGCAGGGTGATGACGGCGGCGAGGTGGCGGTCGAAATACTGGTAGACGTTCATCACCTGGCGGGTCGGGTTCTCGCCGTTGTGCTTGACGATCGCGCCGGTGTCACCGAAGCCGAAATCGGCCGCGCCGGCGGCGATCTTCGTCACCACGTCGCCCGAGCCGTAGCCGCGCTGGATCTCGAGCTGCAGCCCCTCCCGCGCGAAATGCCCGCGATCGGCGCCGAGGAACCAGGCCGCGTGATGCGCCAGCGGCGTCCAGTCCAGCATGAAGCGGATGGTGCGGCGCTGCGCGAGCGCGGGCGTCGCGAGCGGCACGGCCAGGGCGGCGCCCGTCAGCAGCAGGCCACGGCGGTTGAGCGGGATCATCGGCACCTCCTGGTCAGGACGGCATGGCGCGCAGACCGGCGCGCATGCGGTATTCGGGACGGGATGGGATGGTCGGCATGGCGAGCGATCCGGCTGACGGGCCATGCCGCGGACGCGCCGCCGACATGGCCAGGGATGCCGCCCGGGCCCGGATTTCCGGCTCGCCAGAGCAAGATGGAGCGTATCAGGACGGCGCCCTCGCGGGAGGGGCGGGCTGGGCGGGAAAATGGCGCGCTGCGACAGGTTTGCCCAAATGATGGGCGCACCGGGCGCCGCCCCGCCCATCCAGACGGCATGTCGTGGGTTCGAATCGCGGCCGGGACGTGGTCTGGTCTGGGGGCCATGACCGACCCGCTCGACCGCCTGATCACCGACCTCCCGCGCCGCTACCCCGGCCCCGGCGGCGCGGTCGCCGTGCTCCGCGAAGGCCAGGTGATCGCGCGGCGCGCCTGGGGCTTCGCGAATGCCGAGCGGCGCATCCCCTTCACGCCACGCACGCAATTCCGCATCTGCTCCATCACCAAGCAGTTCGTCTGCGCGCTGCTGCTGGATCTCTGCCCCGATCCGGCCGTGCTCGATGCGCCGATCCGCGCGCGCCTGCCGCATCTCGGCGCCGCCGCGCCCGGCGCGCTCGCCTGCGCGCACAACCAGTCGGGGCTGCGCGACTACTGGGCCGTCGCGATGCTGCATGGCGCGCCCGCCGAAGGCAGCTTCGGGGAGGCGGAGGCGCGGCAGGTGATCGGCGGCACGCGCAGCCTGCACTTCGCGCCGGGCACCCGCTTCTCCTATTGCAACCAGAACTTTCGTTTGTTGTCGGACGCGCTGGAGGAGCGCAGCGGGCGCAGCCTTGGCGAGCTTCTGCGCGAGCGGCTGTTCGTGCGCATCGGCATGGCGGGCGCCTTTCTCGCCGCCGAGACGCGCGCGATGCCGGATGGGACGGAAGGCTACGAAGGCACGCAGGCCACCGGCTTCCGCGCTTCCGTCAACAACATCCTCTGGACCGGCGATGCCGGGATCGGCGCCAGCCTCGATGACCTGATCGCCTGGGAACGCTTCATCGACGCCACGCGCGAGGATGCGGCGGGCCTCCATCGCCGCCTGTCGGCGCCGGTCGCCTTCGCCGATGGCAGGCCCGCCAGCTACGGCTTCGGCCTCGGCCGCGGCACGGAGTTCGGCCGCGCGGTCACCGCGCATGGCGGGGCGCTCCGCGGGTGGCGCAGCCACCGGCTGCATGTCGCGGCGGAGCGGCTCTCGGTCGTCGTGCTGTTCAACCACATGGGCGATGCGCAGGCCGCGGCGCTCGATCTGCTCGGCGCCGCGCTGGGCGAGGCGCGGCCGAAGCCGGATGCCACGCGGCCCGCGCCGGGCTGGCTCGGCACCTGGCGCGAGCCGGAGACGGGGCTCGCCGTCCGCGTGGACCAGGCGGAGCCAGGCCAGGTGCGGCTGCGCTACGGGCAGGGTCCGGAGCGGCTCGACCTCCGCGGCGACGGCAGCGCGACGAATGGCCGCACGCGGCTCCGCTGGGACGGCGCGCTGGTGATGGAACGCCCGCAGGACAACCATGTGGCGCGGCTGATCCCCGCCGATGGCGTGCCGCGCGCCGACATCGCCGGCCGCTGGCGCTGCGACGAGCTGGACGCGGAGCTGCACATCGAGGATGCGGGCGGCGTGCCCTACGGCGCCTTCGCCGGCTTCCTCGGCCGGTCGCGGATGGAGCTGCTCGAACCGGTCGGGCGCGACCTCTGGGCGCTCCCCTGCCCGCGCGCGCTGGACCACGCGCCGCCCGGCGACTGGACGCTGGCCGTGCAGCGCGATGGCGACGGCGCACCGCTGGCGATCGAGCTCGGCTGCTGGCTCGCCCGGCGGCTGACCTATGTGCGGGCGCCCTGATGGCGCGCGCGCCGGAGATCGCCGATTTCGCCGCCAAGCTCGGCCTGCTGCTCGACCGGCTGAACTGGAGCCGCGCGCAGCTCGCCCAGCGCGCCGGCGTGGACAAATCCGTCGCGCAGCGCTGGGTCGGCGGCCAGGTGCAGCCAGGCCAGGCGAGCCTCGTCGCGCTGACGGCGGCGATCGGGGCGAGCCTGCCGGACTTCACGCGGCCGGACTGGCGACTGCCGCTCGAAGCCTTCGCCACCCGCTTCGCGCCGCAGCGCGCGGCTTCCGCCGAGCCGGCGGCGGCACTGTTCCCACGCGTCGCGGGCGCCGCGGCGCCGGCGCCGAATGCCGCTTCGCGCTATGGCGGCTTCTGGCTCGTGCTGCATGCCAGCGTGCAGACGCCGGAACAGCCGCGCATCGTTGGCTACCTCGCCGGCATCGCGCCGCGCGGCGGCACGCTCTGGATGGAGGTGGAGGGCAGCGTGCAGGGCACCTGGCGCGGCGCCGGCCCCTGCTTCGCGCTGCACCGGCTGCTGTATCTCACCCTCGAGGAAGCCGGCCAGGGCGACAGCATGGCCTTCGCGGTGCTGACCGGCGTGCTGCAGGGCCGTGCGATGGTGCTGGACGGCGTCGGCAGCTCGGCCGCCTCCTCGCTGCGCGGCCCCGCGGTGGCGACGCGCATGGTCGCACTCCGCCTCGACGACGATCCCGCGCCGCCCTGGCGCGAGGAGGCGCTGCGCCAGCTCGTGCGGCACAATGCCAAGGGCCTCGGGCCGCTGCTGCCGGCTTCCGTCGCGGCACGCTTCGTCCACGGCCCCTTCCCCGCGCCGCGCGCGATGGTGATGGCGGTTTCCGCCGAAAGCAGCCTCGCCTGCGACGCGGAGGAGATCGCGCAGGGCCTCGCGCCCGATGGCGCCGCGGCGCTGGCGGCGGGGCGCGCCATCTGCGGCCTCGCCTGACGCTGCATCGCGGCGCATCGCGCTGCATCTGCCGTGCAGGCCGCGCCGCCGGCAGGGTGCGGGGGCGAAAGGAGTTCCCCGCCATGCCCTTCACCTTCGACACCGCCCCCGACCCGATCCTCGATTCGCCGCGCATCCAGGATGTCGTCATGCACGCGATGATGACCGTGGCCCTGATGCCGCGATCCGCGCGCGACGACAGCAAGGGCGCGGTGTGGAACGCGCTGCGGCGCTGGCAGCTCGCCACCTCGCTCGCCGCACCGGACACGCTGCTGTACGTGCGCCGCTACGCGCTGCGCGGCACGCGCGACGACTTCGGCAAGCTCTGGATCGGCGTGCGGCTCAACGGGCAGCATTTCCGCCTGACCGCACGCTACTCGGCGCCGTCGCGCAACCCGCTGGTCCCGATGCTGCTGCGCAATGGTGGCTTCCCGGTGACGCGCGAGATCGAGCACTATGTGAGCGCGATCAAGACGAGCGAATGGGCCGCGCGCGGCGGTGCCCGCGCTTCCCGCCCCGGCCGGCCGATGAGCGGCACGGGCAATGCCGCGGAGGTCCAGGCCGTCGAGCCCTTCGATCCCTACAACCTGTGCAACGACAACGACGCGCAGGAGGATGACGAGAACGCCATCGAGAACTACGGCCGCATCGTCAATGACGGCTATGGGGTGGAGACGGCGCTCTGACGCCTTGCGGCCGGCGTGCGGCCGACCGATCTAACGCGGCATGCGCTTCGACAATTCCTATGCCCGCCTGCCCGACCGCTTCTTCGCGCGGCTGCCGCCGACGCCTGTGGCCGCGCCGCGCCTCATCAAGCTCAACGCGCCACTGGCCGAGGCGCTCGGCCTCGATCCCGCCTGGCTCGCCTCGGCGGAAGGTGTCGCGATGCTCGCGGGCAATGCCGTGCCCGAGGGCGCGGAGCCGCTCGCCCAGGCCTATGCGGGCCACCAGTTCGGCGGCTTCTCGCCGCAGCTCGGCGACGGGCGGGCGATCCTGCTCGGCGAGGTGATCGGGCGCGACGGGCGGCGGCGCGACATCCAGCTCAAGGGCTCGGGCCGCACGCCCTTCTCGCGCAGCGGCGATGGCCGCGCCGCGCTCGGGCCGGTGCTGCGCGAATATATCCTGGGCGAGGCGATGCACGCCCTCGGCATCCCGACCACGCGCGCGCTGGCGGCGGTGACCACGGGGGAGCCGGTGTTCCGCGAGACGCCGCTGCAAGGCGCCGTGCTCACGCGCGTCGCCGCGAGCCATCTCCGCGTCGGCACCTTCCAGTATTTCGCCGCGCGCGGCGATGCGGAGGCGCTGCGCCTGCTCGCCGACCACGCCATCGCGCGGCACCATCCGCAGGCCGCGGCGGAGGCACACCCCTACCGCGCGCTGCTCGAGGCCGTGATCGCGGCGCAGGCCGATCTCGTCGCGCGCTGGATGCTCGTCGGCTTCATCCACGGCGTGATGAACACCGACAACATGACGATCTCCGGCGAGACGATCGACTACGGCCCCTGCGCCTTCATGGACGGCTTCGATCCGGCGCAGGTGTACAGCTCGATCGACTACGGCGGGCGCTACGCCTTCGGCAACCAGCCGCGCATCGCGCTGTGGAATCTGACGCGCCTGGCGGAGACGCTGCTGCCGCTGCTGGACACGGACCAGGACCGCGCGGTGGCGCTGGCGAAGGAGAGCCTCGGCGGCTTCGGCGCGCGCTTCGACGCGGCGTGGGAAGGCGGGCTTGCGCGCAAGATCGGGCTGACGCCGCGCGAGGGCGACACCGCGCTCGTGGACGCGCTGCTCGGGGCCATGGCCGGGCAGAAGGCAGATTGGACGCTGACCTTCCGCGGCCTCGTGGATGGCACGGCGCGCGCGCAGTTCGCCGATCCGGCGGCCTTCGACGATTGGGAGCCGCGCTGGCGGGCAAGGCTGGCTGAGGAAGGTGCTGCGCCGAAGGACCGCGCCGCGGCGCTGCGCGCGGCGAACCCGGCCTTCATCCCGCGCAACCACATCGTCGAACGCGCGCTGGCCGCGGCGGCGGAAGGCGACATGGCGCCCTTCGAGACGCTGCTGGAGGTGCTCGCGCGCCCCTTCGCGGACCAGCCGGAACGCGCCGATCACGCCCTGCCGCCGCGCGAGGAGGAGCGGGTGCTGGCGACCTTCTGCGGGACGTAGCGCCGGCCTTCTCCCTCCCCCGCAATGCGGGGGAGGGGGCTACGCGCGCCGCTCGGCGATCGCCGCGGCCAGCGCCCGCAGCACGTCCTGCACGCCCTCGCCGGTCGCGCCGGAGAGCAGCAACGCCGGGCGGCCCGCGGCGCGGGAGAGCGCCTTCAGCCGGCTCGCCCGCGCCTGCGGCGTCATCGCATCGGCCTTGTTCAGCGCCACGATCTCCGGCTTCTCCGCGAGCCCGCCGCCATAGCCCTCCAGCTCCGCCCGGATCGTCGCATAGGCGCGCGCCGGGTCGGGCTGGGTGCCGTCCACCAGGTGCAGCAGCACGGCGCAGCGCTCGACATGGCCGAGGAAGCGGTCGCCGAGGCCGGCGCCCTCATGCGCGCCCTCGATCAGGCCGGGGATGTCGGCCAGGACGAACTCCGTGCTCGCATCGGGCCGCACCACGCCGAGCTGCGGGATCAGCGTGGTGAAGGGATAGTCCGCGATCTTCGGCTTGGCGGCGCTGACCGCGGCGAGGAAGGTGGACTTCCCCGCATTCGGCAGCCCGACGAGCCCCGCATCGGCGATCAGCTTGAGCCGCAGCCAGACGCTGCGTTCCTCGCCCGGATGGCCCTTGTCGGCGCGGCGCGGGGCGCGGTTCGTGCTGGTCTTGTAGTGGGCGTTGCCGAAGCCGCCGTCGCCGCCGCGGCAGAGCACCACGCGCTGGCCCGGCTGCGTGAGGTCCGCCAGCAGCGTCTCGCGGTCCTCGGCGAGGATCTGGGTGCCGACCGGCACCTTCAGCACCACGTCCTCGCTGCCCGCGCCGGTGCGGTCGGAGCCCGCGCCGTTGCCGCCCTTGCGGGCGCGGAAATGCTGCGCGTAGCGGTAGTCGATGAGGGTGTTGAGCCCTTCCACCGCCTCGGCGATCACGTCGCCGCCCTTGCCGCCATTGCCGCCATCGGGGCCGCCGAACTCGATGTATTTCTCGCGCCGGAAGGCGACGACGCCGTCGCCGCCATCGCCGGCCTTGAGATGCACCTTGGCTTCGTCGAGGAATTTCATCTGTCGGCCCGAAACGACAACGGGGGCCGCGAGGCCCCCGCTGAACCTTCCGGCAAGGTCCCGAGGCTACTCGGCCGCGGCCGGCAGCGGCACGACCGAAACCTGCACGCGGCCCTCGGCCTTGCGCTCGAACTTCACCGTGCCGTCCACCGCGGCGTGGATGGAATGGGTGCGGCCGACCAGCACATTCGTCCCCGGGCGCATCTTGGTGCCGCGCTGGGTGACGATGATGTTGCCGGCCTTCACGACCTGCCCGCCCGAGCGCTTCACGCCGAGCCGCTTGCCGGCCGAATCGCGCCCGTTGCGCGAGGAGCCGCCTGCCTTCTTGTGTGCCATCTCTCGCTACTCCTCAGGCCGCGACGATCGAGGCGATCTTCAGCACCGTCTGGTGCTGGCGATGGCCGTTCTTGCGGCGGCTGTTCTGCCGGCGGCGCTTCTTGAAGATGATCACCTTGTCGCCGCGCGACTGCTCGACGACGGTGGCCGTCACCGTCGCACCCGGCACGGTCGGCGCGCCGACGGTCAGGCCGGCCTCGGTGCCGATCGCCAGCACCTCATGGAAGGTGACGGTGGCGCCCGGCTCGCCATCGAGCTTCTCGACGGTCACCACGGCGTCGGGCGTGACGCGGTATTGTTTTCCGCCGGTGCGGATCACTGCGTAGGTCATGGGGTCTCGGCCTTCGAGGGACGACTTTTTATGATCGGTGCTGCGAAAGCCGTGTCTTCGGACAAACGCAACGGCCGGCGGCCTTGGCAGGCCTCCGGGAGCCGGGCGTGTAGCCGCCGGGCGGGCGGGGAGTCAAGGCCAGCGCTGCGCGCCGCCCCTGGCGGCGGCGGCAAAGCCTGCTAGCCTCCGGCCCGCGACCGCCCGCCGAGGCGGCCATGGAGGAAACCCGCATGCTGCGACTGAGCGTGAACGGGCGCGCGTCGGAGGTCGATGCCGACCCCGCGACCCCGCTGATCTATGTGCTCCGCAACGACCTGGCGCTGAACGGCCCGAAGCTCGGCTGCGCGCGCGCCCAGTGCGGCGCCTGCACCGTGCTGGTGGATGGCCGCGCCGTCCGATCCTGCCAGATGCGCGCCGGCGACGCGGTGGGCCACCAGGTCACCACGCTCGAAGGCCTCGGCACCGAGGAGCGGCCGCACCCGCTCCAGGCCGCCTTCCTCGCCGAGCAGGCGGCGCAATGCGGCTACTGCACCTCCGGCATGATCATGCAGGCGGCCTCCCTGCTCGAACAGCGCCGCGAGGGCGTGACGGAGGCCGAGGTGCGGGAGGCGCTCGACCACAATCTCTGCCGCTGCGGCACCCAGCCGCGCGTGGTCCGCGCCGTGCTCCGCGCCGCCGGCGGCAGGAGGGCCTGAGCCATGCAGGGTGCCACCCTCTCCCGCCGCGGCGTGCTCGCCGGACTCGCCGGTGCCGGGCTCGCCATCGGCTTCCGCTGGTCCGGCGCCGAGGCCCAGGGACCGGCCACGCCGGCCGCGCCGGCCATGATCCGCGCCAATCCGCGGCTCGATTCCTGGGTCCGCATCACGCCCGATGGCCGCATCGCGGTGATGACCGGCCGCGTCGAGCTCGGCCAGGGCGTGCTGACCGCGATGATCCAGATCGCCGCCGAGGAGCTGGATGTCGCGCCCGCGCGCATCGAGCTGACCTCCGGCGACACCGCGCTCACGCCGAACGAGGGCGTGACGGCCGGCAGCCAGTCCATCCGCTTCGGCGGCGAGGCGCTGGGCGTGGCCTGCGCCGATGCGCGCGCGACGCTGATCGGCGTCGCCGCCGAACTCTGGGGCGTGGAGCGCGCCGCGCTCAGCGTCCGCGACGGGGTGATCGAGGGCCTCGGCGGCCGGCGCATGACCTATGCGGAAGCCGCCTCGCGCGTCTCGCTCGCGCGGCCCGTGGACGCCACGGCGCGGCGCAAGCCGCCGGGGGCGGCGACGCTGATCGGCACCTCGATGCCGCGCACCGACCTGCCGGCCAAGGTCTTCGGCCGCCAGGTCTTCATCCAGGACATGCGCCCCGAAGGCATGCTGTTCGGCGCCGTGGCGCGGCCGCCGGGCTACGCCTCCCGCCTGGTCGGGCTCGACCTGGCCTGGGCCAAGGCGCTGCCCGGCGTGGTGGAGGTGGTGCGCGACGGCAGCTTCGTGGGCGTCATCGCGCGCCGCGAGGAACAGGCCAATGAGGCGGCGCGGCAGATCCAGCGCGCCGCGCAATGGCAGGACGGCGCGCCGCTGTTCGGCGGCAAGCCGGTATTCGACTACCTGACGACCACGCCCGCCGAGACGCGCACCATCCACACCACGGAAGGTGCGGCGCCCGGCGCGCGCACGCATCGCGCCGAATACCGCCGCGGCTTCCAGGCGCATGCCTCGATCGGCGGGTCCTGCGCGCTGGCCAGGTGGGAGGACGGGCGGCTCACCGTCTGGTCGCACACCCAGGGCCCCTTCCCGCTGCGCGGCGATCTCTCGCGCGGGCTGCGGATGGCGGCCGATGCGATCCGGGTGATCCATGTGCAGGGCTCCGGCTGCTACGGCCACAACGGCGCGGACGATGTCGCGCTCGATGCCGCGCTGATCGCGCGCGCGGTGCCGGGGCGGACGGTGCGCGTCCATTGGACGCATGAGGAGGAGATGACCTGGGCGCCGTGGGGAAGTGCCATGGTGGTGCGGATGGAAGCCGGGCTCGGTGCCGATGGCGCCATCACCTCCTGGGCGCATGACGTCTGGTCCTTCCCCCATTCCACCCGCCCGGGCGGCACCGAAGGCTGCAACCTCCGCAGCGCCTGGTATCTCGAGAACCCGGTGCCGATCGCCCGCATCACCGATGGCGCGCTGCCCAACGGCGCCGCGGCGCGCAACGCGGTGCCGATCTATGCCGTGCCCGGGCAGAAGGTGACGACGCATTTCCACCGCGAGATGCCGATCCGCACCTCCGCGCTGCGCACCCTCGGCGGCTATTTCAACGTCGTCGCCGCCGAGATGTTCATGGATGACTGCGCGGCGCTGGCCGGCGCCGATCCGGTGGCGTACCGGCTGCGGCATTTGCGCGATCCGCGCCTGGTCGCGGTGCTGCGCCGGGCCGTGGAGCTTTCCGGCTGGCAGCCGCGCGTTGTCACGCCCGGCCGCGGCCGGGCGGAGGGCGCGATGCTGGTCGGCACCGGCGTCGGCGTGTCCAAGTACAAGAACTCGGACGCGCATGTCGCGGTGGTGGCCCGTGTCGCGGTGGATGCGGGCAGCGGCGCGGTGCGGGTGCGCAACCTCTGGGCGGCGACGGAAGCCGGCCGCGCGGTGAACCCGGACGGCATCGCCAACCAGATCGAGGGCGGCATGGTGCAGGCCGCGTCCTGGACGCTGATGGAGGAAGGCCGCTGGGATGCGCGCACGCTGACCAGCGAGGACTACGCCGCCTATCCCATCATCGACTTCGCGCACACGCCGGAGATCGCGAGCGTGCTGCTCGACCGGCCGGACCTGCCCGCGCTCGGCGTCGGCGAGGGCAGCCAGGGTCCGACGGGGGCGGCGATCGCCAACGCCATCCTGGACGCCACCGGCCGCCGCGTGCCGGAGGTGCCCTTCACGCCGGATCGCGTGCGGGCGGCGCTCGGCGGGTAGGATCGGGGCGGGAGGGGGGCGCGCGGGCGCTTCCCTTCCGGGCCCGGGCGGCTACATGCGGGTCATGACCTCCCGCACCCTCCTCGCCCTGCATCCCGCGCTCCGCGACGACATCGCCGACCTGACGACCCGCCGGCCGCTGCCCGGGCCGGGCCTCGACCAGGTGGACCCCTTCCTGTTCCTGAACCATCACGGGCCGCAGACCTACCCGCCCGGCAATCGCGGCCTGCCCTTCGGCCCGCATCCGCATCGCGGCTTCGAGACGGTGACCTTCATCCTCGAAGGCGAGCTCGCGCATCTCGACAGCGGCGGGCATGAAAGCGTGATCCGCGCCGGCGGCGTGCAGTGGATGACGGCCGGCCGCGGCCTCGTGCATGCGGAGATCTCGCCCGAGAGCTTCAAGCGCAGCGGCGGGCCGCTGGAAATCCTGCAGCTCTGGGTGAACCTGCCCTCGCGCCTCAAGATGGCGCCGCCCGCCTATGTCGGGCTGCAGGCCGCGGAGATCCCGAAGCTCACCGAGGGCGGCGCTACGATCGAGCTGATCGCCGGCGCCTGGCGCGAGGCGCGCGGCCCGATCCGGTCGCTGACCGATGTGACGATGACCGTGCTGCGGCTTGCGCCCGGCGCGCGGCTTGCCGCGCCGGCGCCGCGCGGGCGGAGCGTGTTCCTCCATGTGGTCCACGGCGCGCCGACGATCGCAGGGCAGCGCGCGGCGCCCTTCACCCTGGCCACGCTCGCCGATGACGGCGACACGGTGGAGCTTGCCGCCGAGCAGGAGGCGGTGCTGCTGTTCGGCCATGCCGAGCCGATCGGCGAGCCGGTGGTCGCGCATGGCCCCTTCGTGATGACGACGCGCGAGGAGATCATCGAGGCGATCCGCGACTACCAGGCGGGACGCTTCGGCAACATCCCGTGAAACAGCGACGATACCCGGCGGGCACGCGTCCGGGCTAGGCTCCGGCGGGGAACAAGCCGGAGGAAACCCGCCATGTCACGCACGCCGCTCTTCGCCGCGCTCCGCCGTGCCGCGATGCTCGCCACGGGGTCGCGCCGCAGCGGCGTGCCGCTCGACGAGCTGGCCGACCCGGCACGCCTCACCCGGCGCGGCCTGCTGACCGCGGCGGCGGCGCTCGCCGCGGCGCCGGTCTTCGCGCAGACGCCGCTCGCGCGGCCCGATGCGCGCATCGCGATCCTCGGCGGCGGCACGGCCGGCCTCGTCGCCGCGCAGCGCCTGGTCGCGGCAGGGGCCACGCGCGTCACCGTGTACGAGGCCAACACCCGCATCGGCGGGCGCATGCTCTCCGGCCGCAACCTGCTCGGCGAGGGCACCATCGTCGAGCTCGGCGGCAGCTTCATCAATGGCGAGCACGCCGACATGCTCGCGCTGGTGCGCGAGCTCGGCCTGAAGCTCGAGGACGGCACGCTCGATTCCGACACCCATGCGACCTACTTCATCGAGGGCGCGCATCGCAGCCTGACGGAGATCGCCGCCGCCTCGGCCGGCTTCCTGCCGCGGCTCGAAGCCATGCGCGCGGCCGGGGATGAGGCGAAGGCCGCGCTCGACCGGCGCCCGGCGGCCGCGATCCTGGACGAGCTCGGCGTCTCCGGTTGGCTCCGCCGGCTGCTCGACATCGGGCTCACGCAGGAGATGGGGCTGGAGCCGGAGCGCATGTCCGGCCTCTACCTCGTGGAATCCTTCGCCCCCGATCCGGCGCAGCCGCGGCGCGGCCTGTTCTCCTCCGACCAGCGCTTCCAGATCGAGGGCGGCAACGACCGCCTGCCGGCCGCACTCGCGGAGCGGCTCGGCGGCCGCATCCGCACCGGCCATAAGCTGGTGGCGCTGCGTCGCCGCGGCAGCGCCTATGCGCTGAGCTTCGACCGCGGGCGGGAAGTGGTGGCCGACATCGTCGTCTGCACCCTGCCGACCACCACGCTCCGCGCCGTGCAGATGGAGATCGGCGCGCCGGCGCTGACGCGGCGCGCGATCAACGAGCTGACCTACGGCACCAACGCCAAGCTCTTCGCGGGGCTCACGGCGCGGCCATGGCGCGCGCGGGGGCGCAGCGGCGAATGCCTGAACGACCTCGGCATCCAGACGGTGTGGGAGGATCATGGCAGCGCCGGCACCGGCGCGGGCTCGATGACGATCTTCGCCGGCGGGCGCACCGGCCAGGGCTTCGGCACCGGCCGCGCCGCCGACCGCGCCCGCGCCGCGACCCAGGCGATCGACGCCGCGCTGCCCGGTGCGGCGGCGGCCTTCAACGGCCGCGCGAGCCGGATGCACTGGCCCTCCAACCCCTATGTCGGCGGGTCCTATTCCTGCTTCGCGCCGGGGCAATGGACCGGCTTCGCCGAGGCCTTCGAGCCGGTCGGCCGGGTCTGCTTCGCCGGCGAACACACCGCCGAACATTCCGGCTACATGGACGGCGCCGCGCAATCCGGCCGCGCCGCGGCGGAGACGGTGGCCGGCTGGCTCGCCGGATGAGCGGCGCTCAGCCGCAGCGCACGCTCATCCCGCCATCCACGACGAGTTCGGTGCCGGTGATGAAGCGCGCTTCCTCGGACGCGAGGAACAGCACCGCCGCCGCGGTGTCGCGCCCGTCGCCCGCGAAGCCGAGCGGAATGCGCGAGAGCCGCTGCGCGAGCAGCTTCTCCACATCGCCGCCGGCGCGCTGGCCGGCGAGCCGGGCCTCCACCATCGGCGTGTGCATCTGCCCCGGCACCACCGTGTTCACGCGGATGCCCTTCGCCGCGTATTGCACGGCGACGACGCGCGAAAGCTGGATCACGCCCGCCTTGCTCGCCGCATAGGCGACCTGCGCGGCGCCGGTCCAGCGGATGCCGGAGGTGGAGGCGAGGTTCACCACCGCGCCGCCGCCCGCCGCCTCCATCGCCGGCAGCACATGCTTGAGCATGAGGAACACGCTCTTCAGGTTGTGGGCGATCTGCCGGTCCCACACCTCCTCGCTCATCTCCACCGGGCCGCCGGCGGCCGAGCCGCCGACATTGTTGACCAGCACGTCCACGCGCCCGTGCCGTGCCAGCACATCGGCGACCAGCGCGGCGATGGCGGCGCTGTCGGTGACGTCGCAGGTCCGCGGCTCGAAGCGCCCGCCGGCCTCGGCGATGCGCGCCGCGGTCTCGCCCATCGCCGCCGCGTCGCGATCGAGCCCGATCACCGTGGCGCCTTCGCGCGCGAAGCCGACCGCGATGGCGCGCCCATTGCCCCAGCCCGGCCCGACGCTGCCCGCGCCGGTGACGAGCACGATCTTGCCGGCGAAACGCTGCGTCATCGCGTCCTCCATCCCCGCGCCGCTACACCGCGACCGGGCAGTGGGCAAGCGGCTTCCCTGATCGCCGCGCATCGGCTAGCCAAGCGCCACGCCTGGGAAGGAAGCCGCATGCCGCGTCTCGACCTGCCGCCGGAAGCCGCGATGACGCAAGCGCAGAAGGACGCCGTGGCCGAAGTCGTCGCCGGCCTGCGCGGCCGCGTGCCGGCGCCGATGATCGCCTGGCTGCGCAACCCGGAACTCGCGCGGCGCGGGCAGAAGCTCGGCGAGCTGCTGCGCTACCAGACCACGCTGCCGCCGCGCCTTTCCGAACTCGCCATCCTGGTCTGCGCGCGCCACTGGACCTCGCACCACGAATGGACCGCGCACAAGCGGGAGGCGCTGAAGGCCGGCCTCGAGCCCGACATCATCGCCGCCATCGCCGCGCGCCGCACCCCCGCTTTCCCCGATGCCGAGGCCGCGCTGGTCCACGACTACTGCGCGACGCTGCTCGCCACCGGCCGCGTGCCCGAGGCGCTGCACGCCCGCGCCCTCGCCGCCTTCGGGGAGCGCGGCGTGGTCGAGCTCGTCGGCATCCTCGGCTATTATTGCCTGGTCGCGCTGACGCTGAACGCCTTCGAGCTCGGCCTGCCCGGCAGCCACGCGCCGGAGCTGGAGGACGGCCCGCCATGAGCAGCGCCACGCACCAGCACTACGTCCCGGTCCGGGCGGATTGGCTGGCCACGACGCCGGAAGCCGCGCTCGATCCGGCGCAGCCGATCATCGACCCGCATCACCACCTCTGGGACCGGCCGGGCTGGCGCTACCTGCTCGACGAGATCCTCGCCGACATCGCCAGCGGCCACGACATCCGCGCGACCGTCCATGTCCAGGCGCGCAGCATGTACCGCGCCGATGCCACCGCGGCGATGGCGCCGGTCGGCGAGACCGAGTTCATCAACGGCATCGCCGCGATGAGCGCGAGCGGGCAATACGGCAAGGCGCGCATCGCCGCCGGGATCGTCGGCTTCGCCGATCTGCGCCTGGGCGCGGCCGTGCGCGAGGTGCTGGAAGCGCACATCGCCGTCGCCGGCGGCCGCTTCCGCGGCATCCGCCACATCGCCACCTGGGACCCCGATCCGGTCACGCTCAACCCGGCCAATGCCGCGCCCGAGGACATGATGGACAGCGCCGCCTTCCGCGCCGGCTTCGCGGAACTGGGCAGGCTCGGCCTCAGCTACGATGCCTGGATCCATTTCCACCAGATCCCGCGCCTCACCGCCATCGCGCGCGCCTTCCCGGCAACACCCATCGTGCTGAACCATTGCGGCGGCGTGCTCGGCATCGGCCGCTACACGCGGGAGACCACCTTCCCCCTCTGGCTCGCCGCGATCCGCGATCTCGCGACCTGTCCGAATGTCATGGTCAAGCTCGGCGGCCTCGGGATGCGCCTGCCCGGCTTCGGCTTCGAGCACCGCGACCGCGCGCCCTCCTCGATTGAACTCGCGGAGGCCTGGAAGCCCTGGATGATGACGCTGATCGAGACCTTCGGCGCCGCACGCTGCATGTTCGAGAGCAACTTCCCGGTGGACAAGGGCGGCTTCGGCTACGGCGTCGGCTGGAATGCGATGAAGCGCCTCGCGGCCGGTGCGAGCGAAGCCGAGAAGGCCGACCTCTTCTGGCGCAGCGCGGCGCGCTTCTACCGCCTGCCCGACATCGCCTGACACAGCCAAAGCCTGACACAACCACAAGGGAGAACCGTGATGCAGCGCAGAACCTTCGCAGCCACCCTCGCCGGCGCGCTCCTCGCCCGCCCCGCGCTGGCGCAGGATGCCTTCCCGAGCCGCGCCATCCGCTTCGTCGTGCCCTTCGCCGCCGGCGGCCCGAGCGACATCGTCGCGCGCATCCTCGCCCCCCGCATGGCGGCAACCCTCGGCCAGCCGGTTGTGGTGGAGAACCGCGCCGGCGCCGGCGGTGTGACGGGCGTTGATGTCGTCGCGAAGGCGACGCCCGATGGCTACACCTTCGGCATCGGCAGCGCCGGCGCGCTCGCCATCTCGCCCAATCTCGGCCGCGGCACGCCCTACAACCCGCTGACCGACCTCGCGCCGCTGACCCAGGGCGTGCTGGTGCCGGAGCCGCTGGTGGTGCCCGCCGCCTCGCCGCACCGGACGCTCGCCGATCTCGTCGCGGCCGCGCGGGCGCGGCCGGGCTCGCTCAATTTCGGCTCCACCGGCAACGGGTCGATGCCGCATCTCGCCGCGGCGCAGCTGCTCGCCGCGGGCGGGCTCGAGATCGTGCACATCTCGTACAACAGCGGCGGCCAGCTCGCCACCGCGATCCTGCGCAACGAGGTGCAGCTCGGCTTCGCCGACCTCCCCGTGCTGCTGCCGCACATCCAGTCCGGCGGGATGCGCGCGCTCGCGGTCGGCACGCCGGCGCGGCTGCCCTGGATCCCCGATGTGCCGACCTTCGCCGAATCCGGCATGCCGAGCGTGGATGCCAGCAACTGGCACGGCCTCTTCATCTCCGCCCGCGTGCCCGCCGGGCCGCTCGCCGCGCTGCGCCGCGCCGCGATCGGCGCGCTGCAGGATGCCGAGGTGCGCGAGCTGCTGAACCGCCAGGGCGCGATCCCCGGCGGCAACCCGCCCGAGGAATTCGGCGCCTTCATCGCCAGCGAGAACCGCAAATGGGCGGAGGTGATCCGGCGCTTCAACATCACCGCGGACTGAGGAGAGACCCCCGCATGCGTCGCCGTTCCCTCCTCGCGCTCGCGCCGCTGGCGCTGGCGCGCCCTGCCTTCGCGCAGGCCTTCCCCTCCCGCGCCGTGCGGCTGGTCATTCCCTTCCCGCCCGGAGGCAGCAACGACATCGTCGGGCGCATGCTCGCCGAGGCGATGGCGGCCCGGCTCGGCCAGGCCGTGGTCATCGAGAACCGCGGCGGCGCGGGCGGGCTGCTCGGCAACGACCTCGTCGCCAAGGCGCAGCCGGATGGCTACACCATCCTGCTCGCGGGCAGCGGCAGCTTCATGATCTCCTCGCTGGTGCAGCCACGCCTGCCCTATGATCCGGTGCGGGACTTCGCCTCGATCGGCTATATCGGCGCGGCACCGAACGTGATCACGGTGCACCCCTCCGTGCAGGCGCGGAACCTCGCGGAGCTGCAGGCCGTGGGCCGCGCCGCGCGCAACCCGTTGCGCTTCGGCACGCCGGGCGTCGGCACCACCGGCCATGCGCTCGGCGCGATGATCGGGGTGGTGCTCGGCATCGAGCTGGAGGCCGTGCATTACCGCGGCACCGGGCCGGCGCTGGCCGATGTGCTGGCCGGGCGGCTCGACCTCTTCACCAATGCCTCGGCACCGCTCCAGCCGCATCTGGCCTCGGGCACGCTGCGCGCCCTCGCGATCGCCGGGCGCAGCCGCAGCGCGGCGCTGCCTGAACTCACCACCAGCGTGGAGCAGGGCTTCCCCGAGCTCGACAGCGCCACCTGGTACGGGCTGCTCGCCACCGGCGGCACGCCGGCCGACCGCATCGCGGTGCTGCATCGCGTGCTGAACGAGGTGCTGGCCGAGCCCGCCATCCGCCGCCGCCTGGTCGAGAACGGCGTGGACGAGATCGCGCCCAGCGCCGCCCCGGCCGATTTCGACCGGCTGCTGGCCGAGGACCGTGCGCGGTGGACCCGGGTGGTGCAGCGCGCGCAGCTGCGCGTGGAATAGGACCCGGACCCGATCGGCCGCCGGTTTGGCTGATCACATATAATCTATCGGACCTGTAGGATATATCTTGATTCCCATCCTCCACCCTGTCAGAACTTGGCCGGCCAGGAGGAGGGGACCGTGCCGTTCGATGGAACGCCAGCCCGCGCGCGCCAGCGTGCCGCGCGCCATGATTGGGTTGCGGGCGCGGTGCTGCGGGCCGGTCTTGTTATGCTCGGGCTCGTCGGCGTCCTGCTCGTCGCGGGGCTTGTCCGCCTCGATTGAGATCAGGCGTTCTCGCGCCCGAAGCGCCGCTCGAAGGCGGCGATCTCCTCGCCGAGCGAGAGCGTGAAGCCGAGCTCGTCGAGCCCTTCCAGCAGGCAGCGCCGCGCGAAGGGATCCACATCGAAGGGATGTTCGCTGCCATCGGCGGCGGTCACCACCTGCCGCGCCAGGTCCACCGTCACCTCGCCCTCCGGCGCGGCCTCCGACTCGGCGATCATCCGCGCGACCGTCGCTGCCGGCAGCCGCACCGGCAGCAGCCCGTTCTTGAGCCCGTTCTGCGCGAAGATGTCGCCGAAGGAGGGCGCGATGACGGCACGGAAGCCGAAGCCCTCCATCGCCCAGACCGCGTTCTCGCGTGAGGAGCCGCAGCCGAAATTCTCCCCCGCCAGCGCTATCCGCGCCGCCCGCCAGGCCGGCCGGTTGAGCGGGAACTCCGCGATCTCGCCGCCATCGGCCGAGAAGCGCAGGTCGCGGAACAGGCAGGCGCCGTGATCGGCCTCGCGCGGCAGGTGCAGGAAGCGCGCGGGCAGGATCTGGTCGGTGTCGATATTGGGCTCGGGGAAGGGCACCGCGCGGGAGCGCAGCAGGCCGAAGCGTTCCATCACGCGCCCTCCCGCGCCAGCCGCCGCACATCGGTGATGCGGCCCGCGACTGCGGCGGCGGCGGCCATCGCCGGGCTCATCAGGTGCGTCCGCACCCCCGGGCCCTGCCGGCCGCGGAAATTGCGGTTGGAGGTGGAGGCGACGCGCTCGCCCGGCGCCGCGATCTCGCCATTGGTGCCGACGCACATCGAGCAGCCGGCCTCGCGCCAGGCGAAGCCGGCCTCGCGGAAGATGCGGTCGAGCCCCTCCGCCTCCGCCGCGCGCTTCACCGGCGTGGAGCCGGGCACGACCCAGGCCGTCACGCTTTCCGCCACGCGGCGGCCGCGCGCGATGGCGGCGGCGGCGCGCAGGTCCTCGATCCGGCCATTGGTGCAGGAGCCGATGAAGACGCGGTCCACCGCGATGTCCTCCATCTGCTGCCCGGGCAGGAGGCCCATGTAGTCCAGCATGCGCGCCATCTCCGCCCGGCGCGCCGTATCCGGCGCGGCGGCGGGATCGGGCACCGCGCCATCCACCGCCACCGCCTCCTGCGGGGAGGTACCCCAGGTCACGGTCGGCGCGATCGCCGCGGCATCGAGCGCGATCTCGGCGTCGAAGCGCGCGCCCGCGTCGCTCGGCAGGCCGCGCCAGCGCGCGAGCGCGCGGTCCCAGGCGGCGCCCTGCGGCGCCTGCGGCCGTGCGGCGAGCCAGGCGAAGGTCGTCTCGTCCGGCGCCACCATCCCCGCCCGCGCCCCGGCCTCGATGGACATGTTGCAGAGCGTGAGCCGCCCTTCCATCGAAAGCCCGCGCACCGCGCTGCCGGCGTATTCGATCACATGCCCCGTCGCCCCGCCCGCGCCGATGCGCGCGATGACGTGCAGGATCACGTCCTTCGCGGTCACGCCTGGCCCGAGCGCGCCGTCGAGCGTGATGCGCATCGTCCGCGGCCGGCGCTGCCAGAGGCATTGCGTGGCGAGCACATGCGCCACCTCCGTCTGGCCGATGCCGAAGGCGAGCGCGCCGAGCGCGCCATGCGTCGAGGTGTGGCTGTCGGCGCAGACGATGACCATGCCCGGCTGGCTCAGCCCCTGCTCCGGCCCGACGACATGCACGATGCCCTGGCGCGGATCGTCGAGCCCGTAGAGCGCGATGCCCGCCGCTTCCGCGTTGCGCGCGAGGTCCGTCACCATGCCGCGCAGCGCCGGGTCCGGGATGGCGTCCACGCTGCGCGTATCGGTCGGCAGGTAGTGGTCCGGCGTGGCGACGGCGCGGTCCGGCGCGCGTACCGCGAGGCCGCGGGCGCGCAGCATGCCGAAGGCGGGCGCCGTGGCGTCGTGCAGCAGGTGCCGATCGACGTAGAGCAGCGTCTGCCCGTCCTCGCGTTCCAGCACGCGATGGCGGTCCCAGATCTTCTCGAACATGGTGCGCGGCGTCTCGGCCTGCATCGGCGCCCTCCTAGAGCAATGTCCGACCGGATGGAACCATCCGGTCGGATTTCTTGCTCTAGAAAACGGAGGATCTGGAGCAGCTTATGCCCGTTCGGCGGAACCGCTACGCGGTTCCGCCGAACGGGCGCTGCTCCAGCGCGGCACGCTCGGAGCTTTGCTTCGGGGCGTCAACCGGCGATGCTCGGCGCCCCAGCCAGGAGTTCCCTGCATGACATCGCCACGCCACGCGCTCGTCACCGGCGCGAGTTCGGGCATCGGCGCCGCGATCGCGGCGCGCCTGCTGCGCGAGGGCTGGCAGGTGACGGGCATGAGCCGCACCGATCCGGGCCGCGCCGAGCCGGGCTACGCGCATCTCGCCCTGGACCTGCTGGACGATGCGGCGGTGGCCGCGGCGCTGGCGGGCGCGCGCTTCGATGCGCTGGTGCATGCGGCGGGGATCATGCGCTCGGCGCCGCTCGGCCAGCTTGACCACGCCGCCGGCGCGGCGCTGTGGCGGCTGCATGTGGATGTCGCGCAGCGGCTCGCGGACCTGCTCGCCCCCTCGATGCCGGATGGCGGCCGCATCCTGCTGATCGGCAGCCGCGGCGCGCTCGGCCTGCCCGGCCGCAGCCAGTACGGCGCGACCAAGGCGGCACTGTTCGCCATGGCGCGCGGCTGGGCGCGGGAGTTGCTGCCGCGCGGCATCACGGTGAACATCGTGGCACCCGCCACGACCGACACGCCGATGCTGCGCGACCCCTCGCGCGGCGGGTCGCCGCCGGCGCTGCCGCCGATCGGCCGGCTGATCGCGCCGGAGGAGGTCGCCGCCCTCTGCGCCTTCCTGCTCGGGCCGGAGGCCGGCGCGATCACCGGGCAGCAGGTCTTCGTCTGCGGCGGCGCCTCGCTCTGATTCCGCTTGACCGCCCGGGCAGCGACGCTCTACTTGTCGCTGTATTCCGAACATAAGTTCGGAATCCGATAAAAAAGGGAAGGAAAAGGTGCCGGAAGGCAGCGCGCTCTCGCCCGCGGCGAACCCGAAGAACCAGGTGCAGTCCGTCGCCAAGGTCTTCGCGGTGCTGAAGGCCTTCGGCCCCGGCGCGGCGGAGCTCACCACCGCCGATGTCGCCGCGCGCACCGGGCTCGATCGCGGCACCGCCTTCCGTCTCATCCATACGCTCGCCGATCTCGGCTATCTCCGCGGCGTGCCGGGCAGCCGGCGCTGGCGGCTCACGCTGCGCTGCCTGGAACTCGGCTTCGCCGCGCTCTCCGCCGGGGATCTCCCCGCCCATGCCACGCCGCTGCTGCGCGAAGTCGTGCCGGAGATCGCGGAGGCCGCCTCGCTCGGCACGCTCGAACGCGGGGAGGTCGTCTATCTCGCGCGCGTCGAGGCCGGCATGGAGCGCCATGGCGTGGTCCGCCGGCCCGGCACGCGCGTCGGCGCCTATGCCACCGCGCTCGGCCAGGCGATCCTCGCCTGGCTGCCGCGCGCGGAGCAGGTCGCGCATCTCGAAGCCGTGCCCCGCGTGATGCTCTCAGAGCGGACGCTGACCGGGCTTGAGCGGCTGCTGGACCGGCTCGATGCGGTGCGCGCGCAGGGCTTCGCCGTCTCGGATGGCGAGAACGCCTATGGGCTGCGCACCGTCGCGGCGCCGGTGCTGGATGCGGAAGGGCGGCCGGTGGCGGGCGTCAGCCTCACCATCACCGCCAGCCGCCAGCCGCTCCAGGATTTCGTGGACCTCGCCGCGCCGGTCGCGACGCGGATCGCCGAGGAGCTCGCGCAGGGGCTCCGTCTGTCGCTGGGCGCGATCGGCGTGCCGAAGGGGCGCGCATGACGCCGGTGCTGCGCCTGATCGCGGATGACCTGACCGGCGCGCTCGACACCGCGGCCGAGTTCGCCGCGCTCTGCGGCACAGTGCCGGTGCGGCGCGAGGCCGCTGCGATCCAGGGCAGCCTCGCCATCGCGACCGGCACACGGGAATGGCCGGAAGCCTTGGCGGCGAACTCCGTCGCGAAGGCGGCGCCGCTGCTCGCCGGCGCCGACATCGCCTTCAAGAAGCTGGACAGCTTGTTGCGCGGCCATGCGATGGCGGAGCTTGGCGCCTGCCTCGGCGCCGGCGCCTGGCGCAGCGTGGTGCTCGCGCCCGCCTTTCCCGCGCAGGGCCGCGTGACGCGCGGCGGCAGGCAGCTGGCCCGCGACGGCGCGGCGTGGCGGGAGGTCGCCGACCTCGTCGCGCTCTGCGCCGAGGCGGGATTGCGCGCCGAGCCCGCCGAAGCCGGCGCGCCCTTGCCCGAAGGCATCGCGCTGTTCGACGCGGAGACCGAGGCCGACATGGCGCGCATCGTCGCCTGCGGCCGCGCGGCGCCGGGACCGGTGCTGTGGTGCGGCAGCGGCGGGCTGGGGCGCGCGCTCGCCGCCGCCGCGCCGGTCGTGCCGGATGCCAGCCTGCGCGGCCCCGTGCTCGGGCTGTTCGGATCGGACCAGGCAGTGACGCGCCGGCAACTCGCCGCCTGCGGCGCGCTCTGGCGCGAAATCACGGAAGACGTCCCGGCCGCCTCGATCGCCGCGACCATGGCGCGCGGCGCGGTGCTGGTCAGCCTGGCGCTGCCCGTGCTGCGTCGCGAGGTGGCGGCGCGGCGGATCGCCGGTTGCTTCGCGCTCCTGCTCGCGGCGCTGCCGCCGCCCGGCACGCTCATCGTCGCCGGCGGCGAGACGCTCGGCGCGGTGCTCGATGCGCTCGGCGCGGAGGTGGAGGCGACCGGCCTCGTCATGCCCGGCGTGCCCCGCGCGGTGCTGCGCGGCGGGCGCTGGGATGGCGTCGCGCTCGTCTCGAAATCCGGCGCCTTCGGCGGGGACATGCTGTGGCATGACCTGCTCGCGGCGCAGCCCTTCACCAAGGATCTGCAGACCGCATGACCGCGCCGCTGGCCATCACCATGGGCGATCCCGCCGGGATCGGGCCCGAGATCATCGCCAAGGCCTGCGCCGCCCTCGCGCCACGGATCGCCGCCGGTGCGCTGCGCCTGCTGGTCATCGGCAGCCGCCCGGCGATGGACCGCGCCAGCGCGCAGCTCGGCACCGCGCCGATCCCGGAGGTGACGGAGGATGCCGACTGGCCGCCGCTCGCCTTCCTCCAGGCCGCGCCGGAGGGCGCGCCGATCGCGACCGGCGTGCTCTCCGCCGATGCCGGCCGCCTCGCCTTCCATGCGGTGGAGCGCGGCGTGCGGCTCGCGCTCGCCGGCCGCATCGGCGCGATCGTGACCGCGCCGCTCAACAAGGAAGCGCTGAACAAGGCGGGCTTCCACTATGCCGGCCATACCGAGATGCTGGCCGAGCTGACCGGCGTGAAGGGCAGCGTGATGCTGCTCGCGCATGGCAACATGCGGGTCAGCCACGTCACCACGCATTGCGCGCTGGAGGAGGTGCCGAAGCGCGCGACGAAGGCCCGCATCCGCCAGGTGCTGGACCTGACGCAACGCGCGCTCCTCGATCTCGGCCTCGCGCGCCCGCGCATCGCGGTCGCCGCGCTCAACCCGCATGCCGGGGAGGGCGGGCTGTTCGGGATGCAGGACATCGAGGTGACGGCGCCCACCATCGCGGAGGCCGTCGCCGATGGCCTGGACGTGGTCGGTCCCGTCCCGGGCGACACGGTCTTCGTGAAGCTGCGCGCCGGGCAGTACGATGCGGTGGTCGCGATGTACCACGACCAGGGCCATATCCCGGTGAAGCTGCTCGGCTTCGAGGTGGACCCGAAGACCGGCAAGTGGGAGGCGCTGTCGGGCGTGAACGTCACGCTCGGCCTGCCGATCATCCGCACCTCGGTGGACCACGGCACCGCCTTCGACATCGCGGGCCAGGGCATCGCGAGCGAGCGCAGCCTGATCGAGGCGATCGAGTTCGCCGAGACGCTGGCCGCGCGGAGGAAGGCAGCATGAGCGCGATGCTGAATCCGATCGAGATCCTCCGCCCGACGCGCCTCGAATTCGGCCCCGGCCGCGCGCCGGTGGTCGGCGAATGGGCGGCCGAACGCGGGCTATCGCGCTTCCTCGTCGTCGCCGGCCGCAGCAATGCCGCGCGCGTGGCGGCGCTCGGCCTGAAGGGCGATGTCGCGGTGTTCGGCACGGTGAAGCCAGAGCCCGACATCCCCAATCTGGAAGCCGCGCTCGCGCTCGCGTCGCAGGTTCAGGCCGATTGCGTCATCGGATTCGGCGGCGGCAGCGCGCTCGATCTGGCGAAGCTCGTCGCGGTGCTGCCGGGCAGCGGGCAGCGCATCCACGACATCGTCGGCCCCGAGAAGGTGAAGGGCCGCCAGGTCGCGCTGGTGCAGGTGCCGACCACCGCGGGCACCGGCAGCGAGGCCGGCACCCGCGCCCTCGTCACCGATCCGGCGACGCAGCAGAAGCTCGCGGTGCAGAGCCGGCACATGCTGGCCGATCTCGCGGTGGTGGACCCGGACCTCATGCTCAGCGTGCCGCGCGACGTCACCGCCTTCACCGGCGTGGATGCGCTGGCGCATTGCGTGGAGGCCTTCACCTCGAAGCGCGCGCATCCGATGGTGGATCTCTACGTGCTCGAAGGCATCCGCCTGATCGGGCGCCACCTGCCGCGCGCCGTGGCCGACGGCAACGACCGCGAGGCGCGGGCCGGCCTCGCGCTCGCCTCGCTCTATGGCGGCTACGGGCTCGGGCCGGTGAACACCACGGCGGGCCATGCGGTGGCCTATCCGCTCGGCACGCGCCACCATCTCGCGCACGGCCTCGCCTGCGCGCTGATCTTCCCGCACACGCTGGCCTTCAACGAACCGGCCGTGCCGGAGCGCAGCCGGGCGGTGCTCGACGCGCTCGGCACCACGGATGCTCTCGGCTGGTGCGCCGCGCTCGGCATCCCGATGCGCCTTGCCGCGCACGGCATCCCGGAGGCCGACCTGCCGGCGATGGCGAAGGACGCGCATGCCATCCGCCGCCTGCTCGACAACAACCCGCGCGACATCTCCGAGGCCGCGATCCTCGACCTCTACCGGAGGGCCTTCTGACCATGGACGCGATCCTGCGCTCCCCGATCCTGACCGAGGCCGGACCCGGCCGCGCCGACGCCTTCATCCCGACCGTCACGGTGCAGAACCACGCCGCCTTCCTGCATGTGCTGCCCGGCGGCGGGCTCGGCTGCGTCTGGTTCGGCGGCACGCAGGAGGGCATCCCGGATGTCTCGGTCTATTTCGCGCGCCTCCTCGGCAACCGCTGGACGGAGCCGGTGAAGCTCTCCCACGACACCGAGCGTTCCGAGCAGAACCCGCTGCTGTTCACCGCCCCCGATGGCGCGCTCTGGCTGCTCTGGACGGCGCAGGTCAGCGGCCACCAGGACACCGCGATCATCCGCCGCCGCATCTCGCGCGATGGGGGCGGGAGTTGGGGCCCGGTGGAGACGATGCTGGACCGGCCCGGCATCTTCATCCGCCAGCCGATCGTGGTGGCGCGCGACGGCGCCTGGCTGCTGCCCGCCTGGCTCTGTCCCACGCCGCCCGCAGGCGCCTGGCGCGGCGACGAGGACACCTCGCTCGTGCTCGTCTCCACCGATCAGGGGCGAAGCTGGGCGCCGCATGACGTGCCGGGCAGCACCGGCGCGGTGCACATGAACATCCTGCCGCTCGCGGATGGCACGCTGCTCGCGCTCTATCGCAGCCGCTGGGCGGATGCCGTCCACGCCTCGCGCTCCGCCGACGGACGCGCCTGGTCGGCGCCGGAGCCGACGGAGCTGCCGAACAACAACTCCTCGATCCAGGCGGCGGTGCTGGCGAACGGCCATGTCGTGCTGGCCTACAACCACGCCCGCGCGACCGAGGGCATGGCGAAGCGGCTCTCGCTCTACGACGACATCGGCGGCGCGCTGCCGGCCACGACGAAGCCGGGCGCGCGCGAGGCGATCTGGGGCACGCCGCGCGCGCCGATGACGCTCGCCATCTCCGAGGATGGCGGCCGCAGCTGGCCGCACCGGCGCGATGTCGAGACCGGCGACGGCTATTGCCTGACCAACAACTCGAAGGACCGGCTGAACCGCGAACTGTCCTACCCGAGCATCGTGCAGGCGCCCGATGGCGCGCTGCATCTCGCCTTCACCCATTGGCGCCAGGCCATCAAGCATGTCCGCGTCACCGAGGCCTGGGCGAAGGCCGCGTCCTGAAAACCGAACAAGGAGGAAGCACCATGCTGCAAAGACGTTCCCTTCTCGCCGCCGGCGCCGCGCTGCTGGCCACCCCCGCCGTGCAGGCGCAGGGCACCTGGCCGCATGGCCGCACGATCCGCGTGGTCTGCCCCTGGCCGCCGGGTGCCGCGAACGACATGCTCGCGCGGCTGACCGCGCAGCGGCTGCAGGAGAAGCTCGGCGCCGTCGCGGTGACGGAGAACAAGGTGGGCGGCGCGGGCCTGGTCGGCACGCGCGAGGTGCTGACCGCCGCGCCGGACGGCTTCACGCTGCTGGCCTCCGCCTTCAACACGGCGGTGATGCCGCTGGTGCTGCGCGGGGCCAATTTCGACCCCCAGACCGATCTCGAGATCTGCGCCCGCACCGCCGCCGCGCCGCTGGTGATGGTGAGCACGATGCGCCGGCCGCAGGCGACGCTGGCCGAGGTGGTGGCGGCGGCCAAGGCCAATCCGCGCGTCTGGAACATCGCGATCTCCTCGCTCGGCTCGGCGGGGCATCTCGCGACGATCGAGTTCAACCGCCGCACCGGCGGCGACATCAACATGGTGCCCTATCGCGGCACCCAGCCGGCGCTGACCGACATGATGGGCGGCAATGTCGAGTTGCTGATCGACCCGTCCTTCGCGCTGCTGCCGGCCGCGGCCGATGGCCGCGTGCGCGCGCTCGGCATCGCCACCGCGCAGCGTTCCGCGCTGGCGCCGAACGTGCCGACCATGGCGGAGGCCGGGCTGCCCGGCTACGAGTTCCAGTCCTGGTACGGCGTCTGGGCGCCGAAGGGCACGCCGCGCGAGATCGTGCTGCGCATGAACGCGCTGATGCAGGAGACGATGCGCGACCCGCCGATCGTCGCGCGCATGACCCAGCAGGTGCTGGAGCCGGTGACCGAGACGCCGGAGCAGTCGGGCCAGTTCATCGCCAACGAGATCCGCCGCGCGACGGAACTGCTCCGCAGCGTCAACTACGAGCCGGCATGACCTGCCGCGCGGCGCGGCCCCGCCGCGCCGCGCCGGCAGGCCAGGGTTGCTGCGCCGGCGGGATGCGGGCAGAGGGGTGGGCGATGCAGCATCCCACCCGGCCACTCCTCGCCCTCTCCCTCCTCCTGGCTGGCACGCCCGCGCTGGCCGCCCCCTGCCCCACGGCCTTTCCCGTGGCCGGCCAGGTCTCCTCCGGCTTCGGCATGCGGCATGGGCGGATGCATCCCGGCCTCGATCTCCGCGCGCCGATCGGCACGCCGATCACCGCCGCCGCCGCCGGCCGCGTGGTCTTCGCCGGGCGCTACTACCATTACGGCCTGATGGTGGAGATCGAGCACGCGGACGGCACCCGCGCCCGCTACGCGCATCTCTCGCGCATCGCGCCGGAAGCGCGGCAGGGCGCGGAGGTCGCCGGCGGCGGGCCGATCGGCGCGGTGGGCCGCACCGGCCGCACGACGGGGCCGCATCTGCACATCGAGTTGCGGCGCGACGGCCGCCCGGTGGACCCCTGGCCCTGGCTCACCCGCACCGCCTGCGCGCCCTTCCAGGACGTCGCGGAGGCGCCCTAGACTCAGGACTCCTTGTTTGAGCCAGAAGATGAAGATGGCGGCGAGTGTGATGGCGCCAAAGAAGGTCTTGGCGCATCGGTCGTATCGGGTGGCGATGCGGCGCCCATCCTTGAGGCGGCCGAAGGCGATCTCGGTGCGATGGCGCTGGCGATAGAGCGCCTTGTCGTAGGGAATCGGCTGCTTCCGGTTCTTCTTGGACGGGATGCAGGCCGCGATGTCGCGCTCGGCGAGTGCGGCTCGGAACGGATTGCTGTCGTAGCCGCGGTCGGCGATCAGCTCGCGCGCGGGAAGAAGCAGCGGGGCGAGGATGTCGGCGCCCTTCTGGTCGGTCATCTGCCCTGCGGAGAGCATCATGACGACGGGGCGGCCCTGGCCGTCGCAGACAGCGTGGAGCTTGGGGTTCAGCCCGCGGTGGTGCGGCCGATGCACCGATCGAGCGCCCCCCTCTTGAGCAGGCTGGCCGCGGTGCGGTGGGCCTTCAGGTGCGTGCCGTCGATGATCAGCCGGTCCGGCTGGCCTGCCTCGCCGGACAGCGCGCCGAAGACCTGGCTGAACACCCCCATGCGGCTCCAGCGGACGAACCGGGTTGTAGAGGGTCCTGTGGGGGCCGTAGCCCGACGGAGCGTCGCGCCGGCGCAGGCCGCCCTTGATCACGAAGACGATGCCGCTGAGGACGCGGCGGTCATCCACGCGCGGGATGCCATGCGACAGCGGGAAGTGCGGCCGGATGCGCCGCTTTTGGGCTGGGGTGAGAAGGAACGGGACGGGCATGACAGCACCTCCGCCCCGTTCAGAATCACGCCCGCCCGCGTCTCCCCGAGAAGATTAATGGGTCCTGAGCCCAGAAAATAGATTTGCTACAGCAGCGGCCCGACGATCCGCCCGCCGGTCATCGGGGCGGGCGCGCCGGTGGTGCCGGGGAAGCTGATCGGCAGGCCGCGCCAGACCCGCGCGGCGAGCACCGCGAAGGCCTGCGCCTCCAGCGCGTCGCCGTTCCAGCCGGCGACCTCCACCGGGCGCACCGGCTCGGTCAGCGCCGAGGCGAGGGCCCGCATCAGCGCCTTGTTGTGCCGCCCGCCGCCGGCGACCAGCCATTGCAGGGGGGGGCTGGGGAAATGCCGCGCGGCGGCGGCGACGCAGACCGCGCAGAAGGCCACCAGCGTCGCCGCGCCATCCGCAGGCGACAGGGCGGCCGCACCGGCCTCCTGCAGCGCACGGCCGAAATCCAGCCGGTCGAGCGATTTCGGCGGCGGCGCGGCGAGCCAGGGGTCTCCGATCAGCCGCGCGAGCACCCCGCCATCCGGCTGCCCGGCCAGGGCGAGTCGCCCGTCCCGGTCATAGGGCTCGCCCGTCGCCTGGCGCGCCCAGTCGTCGAGCGGGCCGTTCGCCGGGCCGGTGTCGAAGGCGATGAGCTCATCCCCCGGCCCGATCCAGGTGACATTCGCCACCCCGCCGAGATTGAGCACCGCGAGCGGCCTGGGCAGGTCGCGCGCCATCACCGCATGCGCGATCGGCACCAGCGGCGCCCCCTGCCCGCCGGCCGCGACATCGGCCGAGCGGAAGTCGAAGGCGACCGAGAGCCCCGTCTCCCGCGCCAGCCGCGCCGCATCCCCCACCTGCCAGGTCATGGGCGCGTGGTTGGAGCCCGGGCGCTTCGGCCGGTGCAGGATGGTCTGGCCGTGGAAGCCGATCAGGTCCGCCTGCCAGACGATCCCGCGCACCGCCTCGATATGCCGCGCGGTCAGGCGCTGGACGCAATCGGCGAGGAAGGGATCGTCCGGCCCGATCCCCGGTGCCCGATCCAGCAGCGCGCGCAGGTCGCGCCGCAGCTCGGGCTCGTAGGGCAGGGTCAGGGTGGGGCCGAAGCGCGCGATCCGCTCGCCATCCGTCTCCACCCAGGCCGCGTCCACCCCGTCCAGCGAGGTGCCGCTCATCAGGCCGATCGTTCGCAGCATCGGGACGAGTGTGCTACGCCCCCCCGGCTTCCGAAAGCCTGACCGGTACCATGAGCACGACCGACTTCCTGCACGAGGCCCGCGCGAGGGGCTTCATCCACCAGACGACCGACGAGGCGGCGCTGGCCGCGCGGCTCAAGGCGGGCCCAGTCACCGGCTATATCGGCTTCGACGCGACCGCCGACAGCCTCCATGTCGGCCACCTGGTGCAGATCATGCTGCTGCGCCTGTTCCAGAAGCACGGCAACCGGCCGATCGCGCTGGTCGGCGGCGGCACGACCAAGGTGGGCGACCCCTCCTTCCGGGACGAGGCGCGGCCGCTGCTGACGGAGGCGCAGATCGAGACCAACAAGGCCGGCATCCGCCGCTCCTACGCCGCCTTCCTCCATTTCGGGGAAGGGCCGGCGGATGCGGTGATGCTCGACAACGCCGAATGGCTCGATGCGCTGCACTACGTGCCCTTCCTGCGCGAGGTCGGGCGGCATTTCAGCGTCAACCGCATGCTGACGATGGAAAGCGTGAAGGCGCGGCTCGAGCGGGAGCAGAATCTGAGCTTCCTCGAGTTCAACTACATGCTGCTGCAATCCTACGATTTCCTGGAACTGCACCGCCGCCACGGCTGCGTGCTGCAGATGGGCGGGTCCGACCAGTGGGGGAACATCGTGATGGGCGCGGACCTGATCCGCCGCGTCACGGGCGCGGAGGCGCATGTCATCACCACGCCGCTGCTCACCACCGCGTCCGGCGCCAAGATGGGCAAGACCATGGCCGGCGCGGTCTGGCTGAACGCGGACCGGCTCTCGCCCTACGACTACTGGCAGTACTGGCGCAACACCGAGGATGCCGATGTCGGCCGCTTCCTCGCGCTCTTCACCGACCTGGCGCTGGAGGAGGTCGCGCGGCTCGCGGCGCTGCGCGGCGCGGAGGTGAACGAGGCGAAGAAGGTGTTGGCGACCGAGGCGACGGCGCTGCTGCATGGCCGTGACGCGGCCGATCAGGCCGCCGAGACGGCGCGCCGCACCTTCGAGGAAGGCGCGGCGGCGGAGACGTTGCCGACGCATGTGGCTGCGCTGCCGATCGGCGTGGTGGACCTGCTGGCCGCCGCGAAGCTGGTCGCCAGCAAGGGCGAGGCGCGGCGGCTGATCGCGCAGGGCGGCGTGCGGGTGAACGACGCACCGGTGAGCGACCCGGCCGCGCAGGTGACGGCAGCCGACCTGCGCGACGGCGCGGCGAAGCTCTCCTTGGGGCGGAAGCGGCATCTGCTGGTGCGCGCGGGGTAGCGAGACACACGCCCCCGCACACCCGCTCCCTCCCCCGCAATGCGGGGGAGGGAGAAGAAGGGCGGGAAGGGCGCGCTCAATCCGCGAAGTGCCCCACCGGCACGCCCGCAACCCCCACATCCAGTACCACGACCCGCCCGCAGGTCGGGCCGGCTTCTTCGCGGCGCAGGCTGGTGACGAACAGCGTCCGCAGCCCCTCCCCGCCGAAGCAGGGCATGGTCGGGTGGCGCACCGGCACCTCCACCACGCGATCCAGCGTGCCGTCCGGCAGCCAGCGGTTCAGCCGGCCGGCGCTGACGCCGGCGCTCCAATAGCCGCCCTCGGCATCCATCGCGGCGCCGTCGGGGCGGCCCTCGGCCTCGGTCGGGCGCGCCACCTCCCGCCGGTCGCGCACCGCCCCCGTCGCGGGGTCATAGGCCCAGGTCCAGATCACCGAGGCGCGGCTGTCGCTGTGCCAGAGCGTGCGGCCATCCGGGCTCCAGGCGAGGCCGTTCGAGACGGTGAGGCCATCGCAGAGCCGCACGCAGCCCCGCGCGCCGGGATCGAGCCGCCAGAGCGCGGCCGTCGCCTGCTTCTCCGCCCGGTCATCCATGGAGCCCACGAGGAACCGCCCCTCCGGCGAGGCCTTGCCGTCGTTCAGCCGGTTCATCGGCCGGTCGGCCTCCGGCGCGGCCACCAGGTCCAGCGCGCGGTCGCGCGGATCGAAGCGGTGGAGTCCCGTCCGTAGCGCCACCAGCACCACGCCGGAGCGGCAGAGCGCCAGCGAGCCGATGGCGCTTGGCATCGGCCAGGTCTCGGTGGCCCCGGTGGCGGGGTCGGTGCGGTGGAGCGCCGGGGCGCGGATGTCCACCCACCAGAGGCGGCCGGCGGCGGCGTCCCAGACGGGGGATTCGCCCACGGCGGCGCGGGGGGCGGCATCAAGGATTTTAGCTGGCTTCATGATTCGATCTTGCATTTCATAAAATCTAATGTCCAGATAGGCCATGGCCGCCCCCGACGCCCCGCCGCCCCTCTCCACCCCCGCCTATGCCCGCCTGCGGGACCGGCTGCGGCGCGAGATCCTGGCCGGCGAGTGGAAGCCCGGCGAGCACCGCACGCTGGCCAGCCTGGCCGAGCGCCACGGCGTCTCCATCAGCCCGGTGCGCGAGGCGCTGCTCGGCCTCGAAGGCGAGGGCCTGCTCGACATCCGCCAGCATCGCGGCGCCGTGGTGCCGCTGCTCGACGCCAAGCTCTTCGCCGATCTCTACGACCTGCGCGGCGCGCTCCAGGCCCTGCTCGCCCGCCGCGCCGCCGAGCGCGCGACGCCGCTGCGGCTGGCCGAGCTCGCCCGCCACGAGGCCGCCTATGCCGAGGCCGCCGCGCGCAACCAGCCCGGCGCGGCGCTGGCCGCCAACGAGGCCTTCCACGACGCGATCGAGGAAGCCGCCGACAACCCGCAGGCGACGGCGCTCTACCGCGCGCGCAGCGCCTTCGTGAACGCGGCCAGGCTCCGCCTCGGCTTCGGGCCGGGCCGCATGCGGGAAGCGGCCGCGCAGCACAAGGCGATCCTCGCCGCCGTCGCGGCGCGCGATCCGGAGGCCGCCGCCGCCGCGGCCTTCGCCCATGCCATGGCGGCCAAGCGCGACCTGCTCGCAAGACTGGAGGAGACACCATGATCCGCGCGTCCCGCCGCTCCCTGCTCGGCGCCGCCCTGCTGCCCTTCGCCGCCCGCGCGCAATCCTGGGCACCGGAGCGGCCGGTGCGGCTGATCGTCGGCTTCGCCCCGGGCGGCTCGGCCGATCTCGTCGCGCGCATCGCCGCGCAGGAACTGGCGAAGTCGCTCGGCCAGAATGTCGTGGTGGAGAACCGCACCGGCGCCTCGGGCAACCTCGCCACCCAGGCGGTGGTCGCCGCACCCTCGGATGGGCTGACGCTCGGCTTCGCCGGGCTGCAGCTCGTCACCAACCCGGCGCTCGTCGCGCAGCTCGGCTATGCGCCGGAGCAGCTCCAGATGGTCGGGCAGCTCACCGCGCTGCCGGTGCTGGTCATGGCCTCGATGCGATCCGGCATCACCACGCTCGCGCAGGCGATCGAGCGCAGCCGGCGCGGCGAGGGGCTCAACATCGGCACCGCCGGCGTCGGCACCTCCTCCCATCTCGGCGCCGAGTTGCTCTTCCGCGAGGTCGGCGGCCGCTTCACCCCGGTGCCCTTCCGCGGCGGCGCGCCGGCCTTCCAGGCGCTGCTCTCGGGCGATGTGGACCTGATGTTCGACATCGCCGCCGGCTACCAGGCGCCCGCCGCGGCGGAGGGCAAGGTGCGGATCCTCGGCGTGATGCAGCAGGCGCGTGCGGCCGGCCTGCCGGAGGTGCCGAGCTTCGGCGAGATGAGCCTGCCGGCGGCGGCGCAGATGCGCTCCTGGCAGGGGCTGTTCGTGCGCGCCGGCACCCCGCCCGCCGCCCTCGCGGCGCTGCACCGCGCGAGCCAGGCCGTCTCGCGCGCCGAGGACGCCGCGGGACGCTTCCGGGCGATGTCCATGGAGCCGGTCGCGAGCGATTCGCCCGAGGATTTCCAGCGCTTCTACCTGGCCGAACTCGCCCGCTGGACCGGGCTGATCCGCGCCGCCGGCATCACCGCGCAATGACGGGGCCGCGCATCGCGGCGATCCGCACCCATCTGATGCAGGCCGGGCCACTCGGCGTCTCGGGCTGGACGGCGGATGTGCGGAACTCGATCGTCAGCGGCACGCGCAACTGGCTGTTCGTCACCATCGAGACCGATTCCGGCCTCACCGGCCTCGGCGAGGGCAGCGGCTGGCCGCGCGTGGTGGAGGCGGCGGTGCGCGACCTCGCGCCGCTGCTGATCGGCGAGGACGCCTTCGCCATCGAGCGCCTCTCCCAGAAGCTGAACGTCGCGATGATGGGCCACGGCATGTCCGGCGTGGTCGGCCAGGGCGCGATCGCGGCGCTCGACACGGCGCTCTGGGACATCAAGGGCCAGGCGCTCGGCGTGCCGGTCTGGCAGTTGCTCGGCGGCGCGGTGCGCGACCGCGTGCGCTGCTACGCCCATGCCGCGACGCCCGAGCAGGCGCGCGCCGCGGTGGCGAAGGGCTACACCGCGATCAAGACCGGCGGCGTCGCCAACCCCGTCGCCAAGGCGCGCGCCATCCGCGACGCCGTGGGCCCGGAGGTGGACCTGATGGTGGACCTGCACGGCCCGCCCTGGCTCACGCTGCCCGACGCGATCGCGGTCTGCGACGCGCTGGCCGAACTCCGCCCGCTCTTCGTGGAGGAGCCGCTCGCGCCCGAGAACATCGAAGGCTGGCGCGCGCTGCGCCGCGCGACGAAGGTGCCGCTCGCCGCCGGCGAACGACATGGCGGCTTCCACGGCTGCGCGCCGCTGCTGCTCGAGGAACTGGTGGACGTGATCCAGCCCGATCCCGGCCGCGCCGGCGGGGTCACGGGCCTGCGCAAGATCGCGGCCCTTGCCGAGGCGCGCTTCGCCACCGTCGCGCCGCATGCGGGCTCGCTCGGGCCGGTCGCGGAATTCGCGGCACTCCACCTGCTCGGCGCGATCCCGAACGCGCTGATCCTCGAGAAGATGGACCCCGACTGGCCCGGCCGGGCCGAGACGATCCGCGGCGGCGGGCCGGCGATGGAACAGGGCCATGCGCGGCTGCCGACGGCGCCCGGCCTCGGCGTCGCGATCGACGAGGCCTTCGTCGCCGCGCATCCCTCGCTCCGGAATGCCGGCCTGCCGGGCGGCGGCTGGCCGGCGGGCACCGAGGGCGCGACACTCTACACCCAGCCGCGGACACCCCGTACAACGCTCGGGTGAAACCCGCCGCGCCTCTGCCCACGCCCTCGGCCGAGACGCCGCTCGGCCGCCTGATCGCGGCGCCGGTGCGGCCGGGGCGGCTGGTGTGGATCGGACTGCGCCCGGCGCGGCGCGCGCCGATGGTGGAGGTGCCCGCGGCCGAGCTCCGCCCCGGCGAGGGACTCGCCGGCGACCGCTGGCGCGGCGGCGCGACCGGCGCGCGGCAGGTGACGCTGGTCGCGGCCGAGCATCTCGCCGCCATCGCCGGCTTCCTCGGGCTGGATGCGGTGGCGCCGGCGCGCTTGCGGCGGAACCTGGTGGTGGCGGGCGTGAACCTGCTCGCGCTGAAGGGCCGTCGCTTCCGGCTCGGCGCCGCGCTGCTGGAACACAGCGGCGAATGCCATCCCTGCTCGCGCATGGAGGAGGAATTCGGCCCCGGCGGCTGGCATGCGCTGCGCGGGCATGGCGGCATCACCGCGCGCATCATCGAGGGCGGCGCGATCCGCCTGGGCGATGCGCTGATCCGGGCGGGCTGAGCGATGCGGCGGCCGGGGCGGAAGGCGCTGCTCTGGTTCGCGCTGGCGCTCTGCGGCGGCCTGGCGATCATCCCGGTCGCGACGAATCACGCCGCGCTCGGCGATGCCTGGTCGCTGGCGCTCGGCGTGCCGGCGGTCACCGCCATCCCGGTCGGCATCGTGTTCGGCATCATGGCGACGCTTTCGGCGATCGGGCAGGCGCGGCTCCGCCGCGGCATCGGCCTGCTCGCCCGCTGGCAGGTGCCACCCGCCGAATGGGAGGCCTTCCGCCGGTTCGAGACGGTGCGGAGGGGCGCCGGGCCGGGGCTCGCCGGCGACTACAAGCCCCGCCCGGCCAGGGGCCGGCCGGTCGAGGTGCTGTTCGGCCAGCGCCAGGTGATCGTGGACGGCTCCTACCATCCGCTGCGGCGCTGGTCGGTGCCGGAGCTCGGCGCGGTGGGGTGGCTGGCGCCGCCGGACGCGCCAGCGGGCACGCCCGAGATGCTGGAGTTCCACCTCATCTATCCGCGCGGCCGCTACGGCGGCACCGTGCGGCTCGCGGTGCGCGTGCCGGTGCCGCGCGCGGTCCGCGCCGAGGGCGTGCGGGTGTACCACCATTTCGAGGCGATCACGCCGAAGCCGCGCGTGGGGCTCGCCTTCCGCCGGCCCTGGCTGGTGATCGGCTGGGGCCTCGCGATCACCGCGCTGTCGCTGGTCGCGGGGGGGATCGGCTGGCTGCTGCACCAGGCCGGCGACACCAGCGATGCGGTGGCGGTCCTGACGATCACCGGGATCATGTTCGCGATCGGCGGCGCGTTCTTCACGGCGATCGTCGCGCTGGTGGCGCTGCCGGGGCGGCCGCGGCGGTGACGCCGCGGTCGGAGCGCGCGCGCTATGACCGGCGCTCGGGGCGCATCGTCGTCGAGCTCGCCAATGGCTGCGCCTTCGCCTTCCCGGCGCGCGCCGCGGAGGGCCTGGCGGGGGCGAGCGAGGCGCAGATCGCCGCCGTCGAGGTCCTCGGCCGCGGCTACGGCCTGCATTGGCCGGCGCTCGACCTCGACCTCTCGGTCCCGGGGCTGCTCGGCGGGATGTTCGGCACCGCGCGCTGGATGGCGCAGCGCGCCGGCCGGGCGACCTCGCCGGCCAAGGCCGCGGCCGCGCGCGCGAATGGGGCGAAGGGGGGACGGCCGCGGAAGCGGGCTTAGGGGGGAACTACAGCCCCTTCGCCGCCGCCATGACCTCCGCCGCATGCGCCTCGGGCTTCACCTTGCGCCAGACCTTCCGCACCTTGCCGTCGGCGCCGACGAGGAAGCTCGAGCGTTCCATGCCCATGTAGGTCTTGCCGTACATGGATTTCTCCACCCACACGCCATAGGCCTCCGCCACCTTGTGGTCCTCGTCGGAGGCGAGGGGAAAGGTTAGCCTGTATTTCTCGGCGAATTTCTCGATCGGCTTCATCGGGTCGGGCGAGACGCCAATCACCTCGAGCCCGAGCTTGCCGAGCGCCGGCAGCGCCTCCTGCACGCCGCAGGCCTGCTTGGTGCAGCCGGGCGTGTCGGCCTTCGGGTAGAAATAGAGCAGGTAGGGCCGGCCCTTCAGCGCCGTGCTGGAGACGGTGCGGCCGCCGCTGGCGGGCATCGCGAAGGCGGGCGCGGCCGCGCCCTCGGCCGGGCCGGCGGCGGCCGGGGCCGGCGCAGCCTTGGCCGCGGGCTTCGCCGCCGGCTTCGCGGCCGCCACCTTGGGCGCCGCGGGCTTCTTCGCCGGCGCGGCCGGCTTCTTCGCAGTCGGCATGGGCACTCTCCCGATCAGGCTTCCGGATCGCCGAGGCGGCGCACGAAGATGGCGCGCACCGCCTGCGCAACGTCGCGCATCTGTGCGCGGAGGTCCCGCCCGTCAACCGGCGCGCGCGGCAGCAGGCGCGCCACGGCCGCCAGCATCGCCGCCTCCACCGGCGCGGGCAGCGCCTCTTCCGTCCAGCGTCCGACCGTCAGGCGCAGATGCGCGAGCACGGCGCGCCAGAGCCGATCCGCCGCGACCAGCGCCCCGGCCTCGGCGGCCTCCAGCAGCCCGGCCTTCGCCAGACCCGCCAGCGCGGTCCGCGCGGTGGGCGAGAGGATCGCCGGCTGCCGCGCGGCATGCGCGACCAGCAGCGCCTGGGCGATGAACTCCACCTCCACGAGGCCGCCGAGCATCAGCTTGATGTCCCAGGGGCCCTCGGCCGGCAGGTCGCGCAGCATCCGCGCCCGCATCGCGCGGGCCTCCTCGATCGCCTGCGCCGGCTCGGCGGGGCGGGTCTGCGCCGCGCGGATCGCCGCTTCCACCTTGCGCCGCAGCGCCGGCGGGCCGGCGACGAAGCGGGCGCGCGTCAGCGCCATCCGCTCCCAGGTCCAGGCGCTCTCAGCGTGGTAGCGCGCGAAGCCCGCCAGCGAGACCGCGACCGGCCCCTTCGAGCCCGAGGGCCGCAGCCGCATGTCCACCTCGAACAGCCGCCCCTCCGCCCCGGGCGCGGTCAGCGCGGCGACGACCTGGTTGGCGAGCCGCCCGAAATACTGCGAGGGCGGCAGCGACTTCGCGCCACCCCTGCTCTCCTGCGCGCTCTCGGCGTGGTCATAGACGAGGATCAGGTCGAGATCGGAGGCCGGCAGCATGTCCCGCGCGCCGAGCTTGCCGAGCGCGATGACGCCGAGCGCGCCGCCCGCCACCTTGCCGTTGCGCTCGGCGAACTCCGCCGAGAGGCGCGGCAGCAGCGCGCCGATCGCGGCGTCCGCCAGCGCGCTGCGCTCGATCCCCGCCTCGTCCACCCCGAGCCGGCCTTCGAGGGCCGCGCAATCCACCTCGAACCGGCGTTCCGCCACCACGCGGCGCGTCGCGTCCAGCGCTTCCTCGAGGAAGCGCGCCTCCTTCACCAGCGCCGGCAGGTTGCCCGCATCGGTCGCGGCCAGCGTGCCGGAGAGCATCGCATCCAGCGCCGCCGCGTCGCGCGCGAGATGGTCGGCGATCGCCGGCGCGGCGCCGAGGATGAAGGCGAGCCGGTCGAGCAGCGCGGGGTTGCGCCTGAGCAGGCTCAGCGCCTGCACGCCCGCGCCCATGCGGTGGAAGGCGGCGTCGAGGCGCATCAGCGCCTGGTCCGGCTGCGGCTGGCGCGCGAAGGCGGCGAGCAGCGCGGGCATCAGCGCCGTCAGCAGCTCCCGCGCGCGCTCGCTCCGCGTCGCGCGCGTCCGGCCGTGATGCCAGGCGCGCACCGTCGCGGCGACGGCGGAGGGGTTCTGGAAGCCGAGGCCGCGCAGCGTCGCGATGGTGGCGGGGTCGTCCTCGACGCCGGTGAAGACGAGATCGCCCGCCGCGCCGTCCTCGGCGCCGAGATCGGGCGCGGTCTCGAAGAAGCCGGCATAGCAGCGCTCGACGCGGCGGAGATGCGCGGTGAGCGCCGCGCTGAACGCCTCCACGCCGTCGAAGCCCATGAAGCTCGCGATGCGGCCGAGCTCGCCAGCCTGTTCCGGCAGGCGCTGGGTCTGCCGGTCCGCGACCATCTGGAGACGGTGCTCGACATTGCGGAGGAAGACATAGGCGTCCGCAAGGTCCGCCGCCGCGCGCCGCTCGATCCGCCCGGCGGCGGCGAGCGCGGCCAGCGCGCCGAGCGTCGTCGGGTCGCGCAGGCCCGGATCGCGCCCGCCCCAGATCAGTTGCAGCACCTGGGTGGAGAACTCGATCTCGCGGATGCCGCCCCTTCCGAGCTTCACGTCGTGGCCGGCGACCTGCACCTCGGCATGCGCGCCCTTGTGGCCCTTGTGGGCGTGGATCTGGCGCTTGATCGAATGGATGTCGGCCACGGCGGCGAAATCGAGATGCCGGCGCCAGACGAAGGGGCGGATCTCGCGCAGGAAGGCCTCGCCGAGCGCGCGGTCGCCGGCCACGGGGCGCGCCTTGATCATCGCCGCGCGTTCCCAGTTCTGCCCCATGCTCTCGTAGTAGGTGATCGCCGCCGGCAGGCTGACCGCGAGCGGCGTCGCGGCCGGATCGGGGCGGAGGCGGAGGTCGGTGCGGAAGACATAGCCGTCCTCCGTGCGGTCCTCGAGCAGCCGCACGAGATCGCGCGCGAGGCGCACATAGATGGCGCCGGCCCGGTCCGCGTCGTAGGCTGCGGCGGTCGGGTCGTAGAGCACCATGAGGTCGATATCCGAGGAGTAGTTCAGCTCCCGCGCGCCGAGCTTGCCCATGCCGAGCACGATCAGCCCGGAGCCCTTGGCGGTCGCCCGCGGATTGGCCCGCGCCCCGGCGGACAGGCGCAGCTCGCCCCGCGCCTGCGCGTCCCGCAGCAGATGCGCGCAGGCATGTTCCACCGCCGCATCCGCCAGGTCCGAGAGCGCGCCGGTCACCCGATCCAGCGGCCAGAGCCCCGCGAGATCGGCCGTCGCCGCGATCAGCGCCGCCTGGCGCTTGGCCTGGCGGAGCAGCGCCGCGACCTGCGGGCGGCTCGCCTTCGGATCGGCCCGGCCGAGCGGATCGAGCGCGAGCGCGAAGGCCTCGTCCGGCCCGCGTTCCACCAGGCGCAGCAGCACCCCGGCCTCGCGCAGCGCGAGATCCGCGAGATAGGGCGAATGGCCGCCGAGCGCGCCGAGCAGCGCCGCGCCCTCCGCGCCCTCGGCCAGCGCGCGCTCCGCCGCCCCGCGCTCGGCGAAGCGCGCGACGAGCGCCTCCGCCGCGGCCGCATCGAAGGGGCGCGGCAGGCGGGCGGCGGAGATCGGCGGCGCGCCGGCGGCGGCGTCCCTGGTGTTCGGCATCGCCCGGGAGCCAAGCCGTGAGGCAGGCGGCCGGTCAAGTGGCGGCCTCGGCGCATCGGCTGGCGCATCTGCTGCTCGGCGCGCTGACGGTCGCCCTGCTGGCGCTCGCCGTGCTCGGCTGGCGGCTCGCCCAGGGGCCGATCCCGGTCCCGCCGCTCGCCCGCTTCATCGAGGACGCGGCCAACCGCGAGGGCCCCGCCCGGCTCGAGATCGGCGCCGCGACGCTCGCCTGGGAGGGCTGGCGCGGTGCCGGGCTCACGCCGCTCGAACTCCGCCTCACCGGCGTGCGGCTCCGCGACGCCACGGGCGCGGCGCGGATCGAGCTGCCGGATGCGGCGGTGAGCCTCGCGATTCCCTGGCTGCTGCGCGGCGAGCTCGCGCCGCGCCGGATCGAGCTGCTGCGCCCCGTGCTGCGGCTCTCGCGCGATGCCGAGGGCGATGTCGCCCTCGCCCTCGGGGAGGCGCCGCCTGGGGAGGCCGGCGCGCCGGCGCTCGATGCGGTGCTGGCGGAGCTCATGCAGCCGCCGAACGAGGCGACGCCCCGCGGCGCGCTCGCCAGGCTCGCCGTGCGGGAGGCGCGGATCCTGGTGGAGGATGCGCAGCTCGGCGCGCGCTGGGCGCTGGAAGGTGCGACGATCGAGCTCCAGCGCCTGCCCGGCGGCGGCCTCACCGCGCGCGGCGGCGGCACGCTGGCGCTCGATGGCGCCCGCCTGCCGCTGGCCGGCACCGCGGAGGCGAAGGGCGAGCCGGCGGCGATCGGGTTCCGCCTCGCCTTCGGCGAGACCCGCCCGGCCGCCCTCGCGGCCCTCGCCCCCGCGCTGGCGCCGCTCGCCGCGCTCGATGCGCCCGCCAGTGTCGTGGTCTCGGGCCGGCTCGACGAGACGGGCCGGCTCGCCACGCTGGAGACGCGACTCGCCGCGCAGGCGGGCGCGCTCGATCTCGGCGCCGGGCGCCGCCTGCCGATCCTGGCCCTCGACCTCGCCGCGGTCTGGCGCCCCGAGGGGATCGCGGTGGAACGCGCCCGCCTCCATCTCGACGGCCCGGGCACGCCGCTTCTGACCGCGACCGCCGAGGCGACCCGGGGCGCGGAGGGCTGGCAGGCGCGCGCCCGCCTGGCACTCGACGCCGCGCCGCTGGCCGAGCTCGCGCGCTGGTGGCCGGAGGGTCTCGGCGGCAATGAGCGCGCCTGGATCCTCGAGAACATCACCGCCGGGGTGGCGCGCGACGGGCGGTGGGAGATCGCGGCGGCGGCGCCGGGCGATCTCTCCGACGTCACGCTCACCGCCGTCTCCGGCACGCTCGCCGTGGAGGACGCCACGGTCCATTGGCTGCGCCCGATGCCGCCCGCCGAAGGCGTGCGCGGCCGCGTCACCTTCGGGCTCGAGGAGGTGGTCGCGGAGGTCGCGGCCGCCCGCCTCGCCGGCACCGCGATCCAGGCGCGCGCGGGGCGCGTGCGGATCGGCTTCGCGCCTTCCGAGACGCCCGCCGCCGAGATCGAGCTGCCGCTCGCCGGCCCGCTGCCGGAGGTGCTCACGGTGCTCCAGCATCCAAGGCTGCGGCTCTTCGCCAATCGCCCGATGCCGCTGAAGGAGCCGGCGGGCGCGCTGGACGGCCGGGTTTCCGTCGCCTTCCCGCTGCTCGCCGACCTGCCGGTGGAGCAGCTCCGCCTCCGCGCCCAGGCGCGCGTCGCGAATGTCCGCCTCGCCGACATCCTGCTCGGAAGGCCGATCGAGCGCGGCCAGTTCGACATCGCGGTGGACAACGATGGACTGCGCCTCGCCGGGCAGGCGCAGTTCGCCGGGATCGCGACCAGGCTCGGCGTCGAGATGGATTTCCGCGCCGGCGCGCCCACCCAGGTGGTGATGCGCGAGACGGTGCAGGCGCGGGCCGAGGCGCGGCTGCTCGCGGCACTCGACCTCGCGCACGAGGAGGTGGTGCGCGGCCCGGTCGGGCTCGACATCCGCAGCGAGCGGCGGCGCAACGGCCAGGGCCGCGTCGCGGTGCGCGCCGATCTGCGCGAGGCGACGCTGGCGCTCGATCCGCTCGCCTGGAGCAAGCCGCCCGGCCAGAATGCCGGCGCCGAGGCGGTGCTGCGCCTGCAGGGCGAGAGCCTCGCGGCCATCGAGAGCTTCCGGGTCGAGGCGCCCTCGCTCCTGCTGCGCGGCAGCGCCGCCTTCGGCCGCGGCACGCGGCTCGAGCGCGTCACGATCGCGGAGGCGCGGGTGGAGGAAAGCCGCCTTGCGGGGGAGGTGCTGCCGCCGGAGCGCGCGGGCGGCCCCTGGCGCGCCGCGCTGCGCGGCCCCGTGCTCGACATGCGCCGCGCCATGGCGGAGGAGCCGCCGGCCGCGCCGGCGCCGCCGGCCGCCCAGCCCGGCCCCGCCCTCGCGCTCGAAGGGCGGTTCGAGCGCGTACTGCTCGGGCCGCGGCGCGAGCTCGGCGCGGTGGAGGCGCGGGTCGCGCTCGATGGCCGCGGCGTGGTGCGGCAGGGCCGGCTCACCGGCCGCGCCGGGCCGCGCGGGCCCTTCGATCTGGCGATCGCGCCGCGCCAGGGGCGGCCGGGCCGCAGCCTGAACCTGACGGCCGAGGATGCCGGCGCGCTGCTCGGCGCCTTCGGCATCCTGGAACACCTGGAAGGCGGGCGGCTCAGCGTGCAGGCCGCCTATGCCCATGACGCGCCGGGCGCGCCGCTTTCCGGCACGGCGGAGATGGACGAGTTCCAGGTCCGCAACGCGCCGGCCTTCGCCAAGCTGCTTCAGGCGATGACGCTGTTCGGGCTGGTGGAGGCGCTCTCGACGCAGGGGCTCGGCTTCGCCCGGCTGGTCGCGCCCTTCACGCTGACGCCGGAGACGCTGACGCTCGAGGAGGCGCGGGCCTTCAGCGCCTCGCTCGGGCTGACCGCGAAGGGCACGCTCGACCGGCGGCGGCGGCGGCTGGCGATGGAGGGGACGATCGTGCCCGCCTACATGATCAATGCGCTGCTCGGAAACATCCCGCTGCTCGGGCGCATCTTCTCGCCCGAGACGGGCGGCGGCGTCTTCGCCGCGACCTTCCGGCTCCAGGGGCCGCTCGACGATCCGCAGGTGAGCGTCAATCCGCTGGCCGCGCTGACGCCGGGCTTCCTGCGCGGCATCTTCGGGATCGGCCAAGGGGGCGGCGCATCGCCCGCCGAGGCGCCGGCGGCGCCGCGCTGATCAGGCGTCGGGCTTGCGCGGCGCCTCGCGCAGCGCCTCCTCCGGCAGGGTCCGGCGCATGAAGGTGGGCCAGAGCGCGCGCGCCGTGGCGGGCTCGGCCAGGGCGGAAGGCGGGGCGGCAGGCGGCGTGGCCTTGGGCTGCGGCGTGGCCGCGGCCTTGTGCGATTCCATCACGAAATGGCCCTCCCCAGGGCTTCGGATGCACGAAAGCCTGCCAGACGGCCGGCAACCGGCGCAACCATTGCGTGCGGTGTCACGCCGTCTTGACCTTCCCGGACGGCGCCGCGAAGAGGCGGGGACCATTCCGGGAGGAAGACTGCCATGCGCCTCAGCCGCCGCGCCCTTGCCGCGCTGCCGATCGGCCTCGCCCTGCCGCGGATCGCCGCCGCGCAGGACCGGGCGATCCGCCTGATCGTCCCCGCCCCGCCCGGCGGCCCGACCGACATCCTCGCCCGCGTCACCGGGGAGCGCGCCGCCGCCGCGCTCGGCCAGCCGGTGGTGGTGGACAACCGCGCCGGCGCCGGCGGCGTGATCGGCTCGGAGGCGGCGCATCGCGCGGCACCGGACGGGCTGACCATCGTGCTCGGCCACAACCAGACGCATGCCTCGAACCAGGCGATGATGGCGCGCCTGCCCTTCCATGTGGTGGACGGCTTCACCCCGATCGCCAAGCTCGGCACGGTGCATCACGCGACGGTGGTGCCGGCCAATTCGCGCGCCCGCGACATGGCGGGGCTGCAGGCGATGGGCCGCGATGGCGGCCGCGTGACCTACGCCTCCTCCCAGGCGGGGTCGGCGAGCCATGTGATCGCCGAGACCTTCGTGCGGCGTTCGGGGATGAACGCGACGCATGTGCCCTATCGCGGCGCGGCGCCGGCGGCCACCGACACGGTGGCGGGCGTGGTGGATTTCTACGTCTCGACCTTCCCCACCGTCGCGAACCTGATCCGCGACGGGCGGCTCCGCGCGCTCTCGATCGGTGCGCCGCGCCGGGTGGAGGGCTTCCCCGACATCCCGACGGTGGCCGAGGCCGGCGTGCCCTACATGGCGGTGGATGCCTGGTTCGGCCTGTTCGGCCCGCCCGGCCTGCCGCGCGCCGCGGCCGAGCGGATCGCCGCCGCCTTCCTCGGCACGCTGACCGACGCCGAGGTGCAGCGGCGTCTCGCCGCCGCGGGCTTCACGCTCGACCCGCTCGCCCCCGAGCCCTTCGCCGCCTTCCAGCGCAGCGAGGTCGCGCGCTGGGCGGAGATGGTGCAGTTGACCGGCGTGCGGCTCGAGGATTAGGCGCCTCTGCCTCCCCCGCTCGTGCGGGGGCTTGCGGCGCTGCCGCAAGGCCGAAGGCTGGTCGGGGTGGGGGTCCGAAGTCAGCTCTTCTCCCAGCCCTTCGGGCCCTGCCGCCAATAGGTGAGCGCGTGGCCCGCGGCCTTCGCCGCCCGCCAGCGTTCGCGCGCGGCGGCGACGGCTTCCGCATCGCCGCCGTCGAAGAGATCGAGCACGCGGTCGAAGGCGTCGAGCCGCGCGGAGGTGGTGCCTTCCAGCAGCACGAGGAACCGCGCGCCGTTCGGCGCCGCGCCATCCTCGGTCGTCAGCCAGATCGGCTGGAGTTCGGCATGGCCGGTTCGCGGCGAGCCATGCGGCAGCCAGTCCGGATCGCCCGAGGTCCAGAGCGCGGCATCCAGCGCCTCCAGCCGCTCCGCGCTGCCGAACAGCACCATCGCCCGCCCGCCGCCCGCCAGCACGCGCCCGAGCAGCTTCGGCAGCGCCTGTTCGAGCGGCGTGCGAGTGAGGTGGTAGAAGCCGTACTCGGCCATCAAGGGTGGGCCATCACGGATGCACGACGCGCAGGCCGAGATGCTGCTCCATCGCGTCGTAGTCGCGGTCGCGGTGGAGCAGGGGGAGCTTCTCGATGATGCAGAAGGTGCCGATCAGCACATCGACCGTCTTGCGCAGGGTGATGCCCTTCGCGCGGAGGCGACGATAGTTCGCGGCCGCCTCGATCGCGATAGTTGGGCTCGTCATGCTCATCACCGTGAAGGCACGCAGATTGCCTTCGATGCGCTTCGCGAGGCGCTCGGACGGAACCCCGCTCAGGACCTCGCAAAGCACGAGGTCGCCCACGAGGATGTCGTCATCGTCACGGATCAGCCGGGACAGGAGGCCAACCTCCGGGGTCGCGTTCCCGCGCAGATGATCGATCCAGACCGAGCTGTCCACCGCGATCACGAGCGGCGGCTCTGCTCCAGGTCGCCCTGCCAGTCCACCTTCCCGAACAGGTCGAGGATGGCGCGACGCCGCTTCTGGCGCAGGACGAGCCGCAGGCCCTCCTCGACCACGGCGCGCTTGGTGGGCAGCCCGCTTGCCTTCAGCGCTTCGGCCATCAGCTTGTCGTCAATCTCGATGTTCGTGCGCATCGTCTTCCCGATGTGTATCGAGGCGTAGGGATATACACATCGCCGCCTGCGCCTTCAAGGCGCCGCGTGGTGATCCGGCTCCTCGAAGTGCCGCGCGACGAGCGCATCCAGCAGCCGCACGCCGAAGCCCGTGGGGCCGGCGGGGCCGAGCGCATGCGCCTCCTCCTGCGTGTCCACGCCGGCGATGTCGAGATGCGCCCAGGGACCGCCGCCGGCGAATTCGCGCAGGAAGGCCGCGGCGTGGCAGGCATCGGGGAGGAAGCGCGCCGCCCAGCCGCCCTCGCCGCGCGCGGCGGGCACGCATTGGCGCAGATCGGCGATGTCGGAGGCGAGGTCGGCGCGATGGCCCTCGCCGATCGGGAGCGGCCACACGGGCTCGCCCACCGCATCGCCTGCCGCCGCCACCGCGCCCAGCAGCGCCGCATCATTGCCGAACAGCCCGGCGCGATGATGGCCGAGCGCGGTGACGACCGAGCCGGTGAGTGTCGCCAGGTCCAGCATCGCGCGCGGGCGGAAGCGGCTGCGCGCGAAATGCAGCGCATCCGCCAGCACGAGCCGCCCCTCGGCATCGGTGTCCACCGCCTCCACCGTGCGGCCCGAGAGCATCCGCAGCACGTCGCCCGGCCGATAGCTCGCCGCCCCCGTCGCGTTCTCCGCCAGCGCCAGCACCGCGACTGCGGGCGCCGGCGAGCGGCGGAGCGCGAGCGCGAGCATCGCCCCCGCGCAGGCCGCCGCGCCGGCCATGTCGGCGCGCATCGCCTCCATCCCCTGCGCGGGCTTGATCGAGATGCCGCCGGTGTCGAACACGATGCCCTTGCCGATGAAGGCGACCGGCGGCGCGTCGAAGCTGCCGCGCCAGCGCAGCACCGCGAGCCGCGGCGGGGAGGCGCTGCCGCGCCCCACCGCGAGCAGCCCGCCGAAGCCCTCGCGTTCGAGCCGCCGGCGGCCGAGCACATCCACCGCGATGCCGTGCTCGGCAAGCCGCTCCAGCCGATGCGCGAAGCGGCGCGTGGTGAGGTGGTTCGCGGGCTCCGCAACCAGCTCGCGCGCGAGCAGGCAGCCCTGCACCGCCCCCGCCGCGTGTTCCCAGGCGGCGCGCGTCGCGCCAAGGTCCCGCACAGCAAGCGTGAGCCGCGCGAGGCGCGGCGCGACGTTGCGCGTGCGATGCGCGTCGAAGCGCCAGGCGCCGAGCACGAGCCCGGCGGCGAGCTGCGCGGCCGCGGCCGGCGTCAGCGCGCGCGCGTCGCAGAGCAGATGCGGCGTCTCCGCGAAATGCCGCGCCGCCGCCGCGCCGGCGCGTTCCAGATCGAGCCGCGCGCCGGCGCCGATGCCGACGACCGCCAGGCGCGGCGCGCGCGCCGCCTCCACCACCTGCCCGGCCTCGCCGGCGAAGCGCGCGGCCTCGGCCGGGCCCTGGAATCCCTCGGGAAGCGCGGCGCCCGGCGCGAGCGGCAGGAGGCGGGGCAGCGCGGCGTCCGGCAGGCCCTGCCGGATGCGCACCTCCGGCATGGCGGCGGCCCTGCTCCTCCGCCCCTACTCCTCGGCCATGTCGCGCACCAGCCGGTCGAGCAGCCGCACGCCGAAGGCGGTGGCACCCTTGGGCACGGTCGGCCTGTCCTTGCTGCTCCAGGCGGTGCCGGCGATGTCGAGATGCGCCCAGGGCTTGCCGTTGGCGAAGCGCTGGATGAACTGCGCCGCGGTGATCGCGCCGCCGGGCCGGCCGCCGACATTCTTCATGTCCGCGATCTCGGACTTGATCTGCTTGTCATAGGCCTCGCCGAGCGGCATGCGCCAGCACGCCTCGCCGACCGCCGCGCCGGCCGCGATCACGCGCTGCGCCAGCTCCTCGTCATTGGCGAAGAGGCCCGCATGCTCATGGCCGAGCGAGATGATGATCGCGCCGGTCAGCGTGGCGAGGTCCACCATCGCGCGCGGGTCGAAGCGCTCCTGGCAGTACCAGATCACATCGGCCAGCACGAGGCGGCCTTCGGCATCGGTGTTGATGACCTCGACCGTCTGGCCCGAATAGGTCTTCACCACGTCGCCCGGCCGCTGCGCGGTGCCGGAGGGCATGTTCTCGACCAGGCCGACGAGGCCGATCACGTCCGCCTTCGCCTTGCGCCCGGCGATCGCGGCCATCGCACCCACCACCGCGCCGGCGCCGGCCATGTCCCACTTCATGTCCTCCATCCCGCCGGCCGGCTTGATGGAGATGCCGCCGGTGTCGAAGGTGACGCCCTTGCCGATCAGCGCGAGCGGCTTCTGCTTCTTGCCCCGCGGCGCGCCCTTCCACTGCATCACCACCATCCGCGGCTCCTGCGCCGAGCCCTGCGCCACGCCGAGCAGCGCGCCGAAGCCAAGCCGCTTCATCTCCTTCGGCCCCAGGATCTCGACCTCGACGCCGAGGCGTTCGAGGCCCTTGCAGCGCTCGGCGAACTCGGTCGGATGGAGCACGTTGGGCGGCTCGCTCACCAGCTCGCGCGTCAGGAACACGCCGTCGGCGACGGCGCGCAGCGGCGCGAAGGCGGCCTTGGCGGCGTTCGGGTTGGCGGCGGCGATGGCAAGGCGTTCGAGCTTCGGCTTGTCCTCCTCCTTCTCCTTCGTGCGGTAGCGGTCGAAGCGCCAGGCGCGGAGCAGCGCGCCGAAGCCGAGCTGGGCGGCAAGCGCGGGATCGAGGGCCTCGGCCGCGACCAGCGCCTCGCGGTCCTGCGCGAGCGCGGGCGCGAGCGCGCCGCCGGCGGCCTCCGTGGCCTCGGGCGTGATCTCCTTGCCGAGCCCGACCGCGACGACCTTGGCAAAGCCGCCGACGGCCCAGAGCGTGGTCGCCTGGCCCTTGCGCCCCTTGAAGCCAGCGGCCTCCAGCGCGCGGGCGATGGCCCCGCCCGAAGCCTGGTCGGCCTCCTTCGCGAGGCCCACGAGCGCCGCCTCCTCGGCGAGCGGCAGGACGAGCGCGCCGCCCTTGGGCAGGGCGGGCTTGACGAAGGCGATGTCGGGCATGCGGGGTCCTGGCGTTCCGAATCCGGCTTCCAGCCTAACACCCGCGCGCCTTGGCGAAAGGCGGGCCGGGGTCTATCCGCGCCGCGATGACGCGCATGTTGACCGCATCGGAGGTGGAGGAGGCTGCGGCGCTGCTCCGCGCCGGCGCCCTCGTCGCCTTCCCGACCGAGACGGTCTATGGCCTCGGCGGCGATGCCTGGGACGGGCGGGCGGTGGCGGCGATCTTCGCGGCCAAGGGCCGGCCGCAGTTCAACCCGCTGATCTGCCACTACCCCGATGCCGGCGCCGCCTTCGCGGAGGTGGTCGCGGACGACCGCGCCCGGGCGCTCGAGGCGCGCTTCTGGCCGGGGCCGCTCACGCTCGTGCTGCCGCGCCGGCCGGGGTGCCGGGTGGACCTGCTCGCCGGCGCGGGGCTCGAGACGCTGGCCGTGCGCGTGCCGGCGCATCCGCTGGCGCTCGACCTGCTGCGCCGGGTGGGGCGGCCGGTCGCCGCGCCCTCGGCAAACCGCTCGGGCGGCGTCAGCCCGACCACGGCCGCGCATGTGCGGGCAGAACTGGAAGGCCGCATCGCCGCGGTGCTGGATGGCGGGCCCTGTGCGGTGGGGCTGGAGAGCACCGTGCTCGACCTCGCCGCCGGCGGCGCGGCGCTGCTGCGCCCGGGCGGCGTGCCGGTGGAGGCGATCGAGGCGGTGATCGGCCCGGTCGGCCGCCCCCTGCCCCTCTCGGCCGCCGAGGCCTCGCGCAGCCTGCGGAGCCCGGGGATGCTGCTGTCGCACTACGCGCCCTCGCTGCCGGTGCGGCTCGACGCGGATCGGGTGGAGGGCAGCGAAGCCCTGCTCGCCTTCGGCCCGGTGCCGCTGCCGGGTGCGGGGGCACTGTGGAACCTCTCGCCCACGGGCGACCTCACCGAGGCCGCCGCCCGGCTCTTCGCCGGGCTGCGCTGGCTGGACGCGGAGGGACGGCGCCTGGGCCTCACGCGCATCGCGGCGATGGCGGTGCCGGCGGATGGGCTGGGGGCGGCGATCAACGACCGTCTGGCGCGGGCGGCGGCGCCGAGGGCTTGATCCCGGCCCCTGGCCGCGCTCCGTTGCGGCGATGCCTCCGGACAAGCCGAAGCCCTCCCTCGCCGAGCTCTTCCTCACCTACCTCAAGATCGGCCTGATCGGCTTCGGCGGCGTGAACGCCTGGGCGCGGCGCGTCATCGTCGAGGAGAAGCGCTGGCTGACCGACCAGGACTATGCCGAGACGCTCGGGCTCGGCCAGGCGCTGCCGGGGCCGAATGCGCTGAACGTCTCGATCGCGCTGGGTGAACGCTGGCATGGCGGGATCGGCGCGATCGCCGCACCCCTCGGGCTGTTCGGCGGGCCGCTCGCGGTGCTGATCGGGCTCGCCATCCTGCATGACCAGTACGGGGAGATCGCGATCGTCAAGGCGACGCTCGCGGGCGTCGCGGCGGCGGCGGCGGGGATGATCATCGGCACCGCGCTCAAGATGACGCAGAAGCTGAAGCCCGCGCTGCCCATCCTCGCGGTCGGGCTCGCCGCGCTGGTGGGCGCGGCCTTCCTGCGGCTGCCGCTGCCCGCGATCGTGCTCGGCCTCGCCCCCTTCGGCATCGCAGCGGCCGCCTGGACCATGCGGCGATGAACGGGGATGACGACATCCTCTGGCAGCTCGCCATCGGCTTCCTGTCCATCTCGCTGATCGCGGTCGGCGGCGGCATCGCGGTGGTGCCGGAGATGAACCGGCTCTCGGTCGAGGTGCATGGCTGGATGAGCGATGCGCGATTCGCCCAGCTCTTCGCCCTCGCCCAGGCGGCGCCGGGGCCGAACGTGCTCGTCGTCGGGCTGATCGGCTGGCAGGTGGCGGGCTTCGCGGGGATGCTCGTCGCCACCACGGCGATGACGGTGCCGGCCGGACTGCTCGCCTTCGGCTTCTTCCGGATGCGGACCCGGCTCGCCGGCAGCCGCGGACTGCGCCTGGTGGAAAAGGGGCTGGTGCCGATCGCGGTTGGGCTGATTCTCGCCTCCGGGATCATCCTGGGCCAGGCGGCGGCGAGCGGCTGGGTGGCGGTGGTGCTCACCGTCGGATCGAGCCTGTTCGTCTGGCGGACGGATCATTCCCCCCTCTGGGTGCTCGGCGCCGGGGCGGTGGCGGGGGCGCTGTTCCTCTAGGTCGGCGGGGCCTGTATGGAGGGGCCATGCCCGACGCCCTGCCCCAGGCGGCGCTGCGCGATCGCCTGCGCGCGATCCTCGGCCCGCGCGGCCTGCTCACCGAGCCCGCCGACCTCGCACCCCATCTCACCGACTGGCGCGCGCTCTACCAGGGGGCCGCCTTCGCGCTGGCCCGGCCGGCGACGACCGCGGAGGTCGCGGAGGTCGTGCGGCTCTGCGCGGAAACCGGCACGCCCGTCACCGTGCAGGGCGGCAACACCTCCATGGTCGGCGGCGCGGTGCCGGACGAGAGCGGGCGGCACCTGATCCTCTCCCTCGGCCGGATGAACCGCCTGCGCGACCTCGACCTCGCGGACATGACGATGACGGCCGAGGCGGGGATGGTGCTCAAGGCCGCGCAGGAGGCGGCGGAGGCGGCCGGCGCGCTGTTTCCGCTCAGCCTCGGCGCGGAGGGCACGGCGACGATCGGCGGCGTGCTCTCCACCAATGCCGGCGGCAACACCACCGTGCGCTACGGCAATGCGCGGGAGCTGATGCTCGGGCTCGAGGCGGTGCTGCCGGACGGGTCGGTCTGGAACGGGCTCCGGCGCCTGCGGAAGGACAACACCGGCTACGCGCTGCGCCACCTGCTGGTGGGTGCGGAGGGCACGCTCGGCGTCATCACCGCCGCGACGCTGCGGCTGTTTCCGCGCGCGCGCGACACCGCGCTCGGCTTCTGCGCGGTGGCGGACGAGGCGGCGGCGCTCGCGCTGTTCCGCCGGTTCCGCGACCGCGACGAGAGCGCGGTGCGCGCCTTCGAATACATGTCCGGCACGGGGGTGGATTTCTGCGCGCGGCACATCGAGGGCATCGCGATCCCCTTCGCCGCGCCGGCGGCGCACTACGTGCTGGTGGACCTCGCCTCGCCGCGGCCCGATGCCGGGCTGCGCGACCTGGCCGAAGCCGTGCTCGCGGAGGCGATGGAGGCGGGCGAGGTGCTGGACGCCGTGATCGCCGAATCCGACGCCCAGGCGAAGAAGCTGTGGCGCATCCGCGAGGAACACCCCGAGGCGCAGAAGCGCGAGGGCGCCTCGGTGAAGAACGATGTCTCCGTGCCCGTCTCGAAGGTGCCGGAGATGATCCGGCGCTGCTCGGCCGCCCTCGTCGCGCTGATCCCCGGCAGCCGCCCGGTGCCCTTCGGCCATATCGGCGACGGCAACATCCACATGAACCTCCAGCAGCCGGAGGGCATGGACCCCGCCGCCTTCCTGGCGCGCAGCCACGACATCATGGATTGCGTGAACGCGGTGGTGCGGGAGCTGGACGGGTCGTTCAGCGCGGAGCACGGCATCGGCCGGCTCAAGACCGACATGATGGCCGAATGGCGCGGCGGGGCGGAGCTCGCCGCGATGCAGGCGATCAAGCGCGCGCTCGATCCGCACGGGATCCTGAACCCGGGGAAGGTGCTGCCGTGACCCCCCGCGCAGCGCCACGGGCCGCGAATGCGGCCCCGCGCACGGCACGACCGCGCCGACCGGCGCAACAGCGCGTCGGCGCGCAAGCCAAGCGCGCGGATGCGCGCGCCGGCGCCTGAGGCATGATGTGACCCGCATCGACCGCTACATCCTGCGCCAGCTCATCCTCGGCCTGCTCGCGGTGACGGCCGGGCTCGCGGCGCTGGTCTGGCTGACGCAGTCGCTCCGCTTCATCGAGCTCGTGCTCGATCGCGGCCTCTCGCTCGTCGTCTTCCTCGAACTCACCTCCCTCATGCTGCCGGGCTTCATCGCGGTGATCCTGCCGATCACCACCTTCATCGTGGTGCTGTTCACCTATGTCCGGATGAACACCGACCGCGAGATCGTGGTGATGCGCGCCGCCGGCCTATCCCAGCTGCGTCTGGCGCGGCCGGGGCTGCTGGTCGCGCTGCTCGCGGTCATGATCGGCTACGGGCTCAATCTCTGGCTCGTGCCGCTCTCGCACGGCGCCTTCCGCATGTGGCAGTTCGAGATCCGCAACCAGATGGCGGCGATCCTGCTCCAGGAAGGCGTCTTCTCCTCGGTCGGCAACGACCTCACCGTCTATGCCCGCGCCCGCGACCGCGACGGCCATCTGCGCGGCATCCTGGTGCATGACGAGCGCGATGCCGGCCAGCCCGTCACCATCATCGCGGCCGAGGGGCAGATCATCACCACGCCGCAGGGCCCGCGCGTGGTGCTGCGCGACGGCGTGCGCCAGCAGCTCGAACGCGCCGCCCCCGGCCAGCCGCCGCGGCTCACCGTGCTCTCCTTCGCCGAGAACAGCCTCGATCTCGCCCGCGCCACCCGGCAGGAGGAGGTGCGCGCCCGCGATTCGCGCGAGCGCGGCATCCGCGAGCTGCTCGAGCCCGACCCGGCCGAGGGCCTCCGCCCGCGCGAGATCGCCCGCTACTACGGGGAAGCGCATCAGCGCCTCTCGGCGCCGCTCACCGCGCTCTCCTATGCGCTGGTCGGGCTGGCGGTGGCGCTGACCGGGCAGTTCCGGCGGCATGGCGGCGGGCTCCGCCTTGCCGCCGGCGTCGGCATCACCGTCGGGCTGCTCGCCGTGGGGCTCACCATCGGCAACCTCGCGACGCGGGACAACGCCTTCGTCTGGCTGATCTGGGCGCATGCCGCCGCCCCGGGCGTCGTCGCCTTCTGGTGGCTGCTCGGCGCGCCGGGCCTGCCGCGCCCGCGGCTGCCGGCGCCGACATGACGCTGACACCTACCCTCACGCTCTATGTCGCCCGCGGCTTCCTCGGCGCGACGCTGGTGATGCTCGCGGCACTCACCGGCCTCGTCGCGCTGTTCGACTTCATCGAGCTGCTGCGCCGCGCGGCGAGCCGCCCGGAGGTGAGCTTCGGCATCCCCGCGACCATCGCGGCGCTGCGCCTGCCCTTCGTCGCGCTCCAGATCCTGCCCTTCGCCATCCTGCTCGGCGGCATCATCGCCTTCTGGCGGCTGACCCGCTCCTCCGAGCTGATCGTCGCGCGCGCGGCCGGCGTCTCGGCCTGGGGCTTCCTCACCGGCCCCGCGCTCGTCGCGCTGCTGCTCGGCGCGGCCGCCGTCACCGGCCTCTCGCCGCTGTCCTCGATGATGCTCGCCCGCGCCGAGCGGATGGACCAGACCTTCCTCCGCACCGGCGGCGGCCTGTCCGCGCTCGCCGGCGGGCGGCTCTGGCTGCGCCAGGCCGACCGCGAGGAGGAGGCGGGCGGGGTCGCCATCCTCGCCGGCCGCCCCGCTGCGCTGCGCCCGGCCGATCCGCGCCAGGCGGCAGGGGCGGGCCCGCCGCGCTTCGAGCTGCACGGCGTGACCGTCTGGCGCCTCTCCGCCGAGGACCTGCCCCTCGGTCGCATCGAGGCGCCGCGCGCGCGGCTCGAGGACGGGTTCTGGGTGCTCGAGGACGCCATCCGCTTCGGCCCCGACCGCCGCGCCGGCCCCCCCGAGCGGATCTCGCTGCCGACCGAGCTCACCGCCGGGCGCATCGAGGACAGCTTCGCCTCCCCCGAGACGCTCGGCTTCTGGTCGCTGCCCGGCTTCATCGAGGTGCTGGAGCAGGCGGGCTTCTCCGCCGTCCGCCACCGCATCCAGTACCATTCCCTCCTCGCGATGCCGCTGCTGACGCTGTCGATGGCCCTGCTGGCCGCCGGCTTCTCGATGCGCCACAATCGGCGCGGCGGCGTCGCGCAGATGATCGCCGCGGGGATCGCCGCCGGATTCGCGCTCTTCGTCGTGGACCGCGTCAGCAACGAGTTCGGGGAGGCCGGCTCGCTGCCCGTGGTGCTCGCGGCCTGGGCGCCGACGGTGGCGGGCCTGCTGCTGGCGCTCGCGCTGCTGCTGCATCTGGAGGATGGGTGAGAACGTTCCTTTTCGCCGCCGGCCTCCTGCTGCTCGCCGCCCCGGTCGCCGCCCCGGCGCTTGCCCAGGGCCCGCTCGGCCCCGGCGGCCCCGCCCCCTCGGACGAGCCGGTCACCTTCAGCGCCGACGAGGTCACCTACGACCAGACCACCAGCACGGTCACCGCGAGCGGCCGCGTCGAGGCCTGGCAGGGCAACCGCGTGCTGCGCGCCGAGCGCTTCACCTACAACCGCGAGACGGGCGTCGCGACGGCCGAAGGCAACGTCGTGATGATCGAGCCCGACGGCCAGGTCTTCTTCGCCGACCGCGCGGAACTCTCGGGCGGCATGCGCGACGCCGTGCTGAACGGGCTGCGCGGCCTGCTCGCGGAGAACACCCGCGTCGCGGCGGCCGGCGGCCGGCGCACCGATGGGCGCATCACCGACCTCGCCCGCGTGGTCTATTCGCCCTGCGAGCTCTGCCGCGAGGACCCGACCCGCCCGCCGCTCTGGCAGCTGCGCGCCCGCATCGCGAGCCTCCATTCGGACGAGCAGCGCATCCGCTATCGCGACGCATCGCTGGAACTCGCCGGCATCCCCGTCCTCTACACGCCCTATCTGAGCCATGCCGCGCCGGGCGCGCCGCGGATCTCGGGCTTCCTCTCGCCGACCTTCGGCGTCTCCCGCCTGCTCGGCGGGTTCTGGGAACAGCCCTTCTACTGGGCGATCGACGACCATTCGGACGCGACGATCAGCAGCACCCTCTCCACCCGGCAATACGGCAATCTCGGGCTCGCCTATCGTCGGCGCTTCAACAACGGGCTCGTCACGCTGGACGGCTCGATCGGGTATCTGCGCACCAACGACCTCGACCAGCAGGGGGTCGGCTGGAACCTGCGCGCGCGCGGCTTCCTCGACCTCGACGAGAACTGGCGCTTCGGCGCCGTGCTCGACCGCGCCTCCTCGCGCGACTACATGCGCGCCTACCGCTACGGCTCGCCGCAGCTGCTCACCTCCACTGCCTTCCTGGAGGGCTTCTGGGGGACGGAGGGCTATGCGCGCTTCGACACCCGGCTCTACCAGGCGCTGCTGGCGCGGACGGGGACCGACACCGTCCCCTTCGTGCTGCCCTTCGGCTACGCGGAATGGGTGTTCCCGCGCGACGAGCTCGGGGGGCGGGTGACGCTCGACACCCAGGGCTATTCGCTCTGGCGCAAGGCCGGCGCCGAGTCGCGCCGCATCGCGACGCGGGCCGGCTACGAATTGCCGCTGCTCGGCCGCTTCGGCGAGATCTGGACGATCCGCGGCCGCACCGACCTGCTGGCCGGCTGGTCCCAGGGACTCGCCCGGGCGCCCTTCTTCGGGCCGGCCGGGGAGGACGGGGCCTGGACCAACGGCAATCTCCGCGGCGCGGTCGATCTCCGCTGGCCGCTGCTGCGCCCGGCCGGCGACTGGGGCAGCCAGCTGATCGAGCCGCGGGTGCAGCTCGTCACCGGCCCCAACACCGGCCGCCAGCTCCGCATCCCGGCCGAGGACAGCCTCGACCTCGAATTCTCCGACGCGACGCTGTTCGAGCTGAACCGCTTCCCCGGCCGCGATCTCCAGGAAGGCGGCACCCGGGTGGATGCGGCGATGCGCGCCGCCTGGCTGTTCCCCAATGGCGGCCAGGTCGAGGGCCTGGTCGGCCGCAGCTTCCGCGCCAGCTCCGAGGCGCTCTTCCCCACCGGATCGGGGCTGGAGCGCCAATCCTCCGACTGGGTGGCGCGCGCCCGGATCGCCCCCGTCCCCTGGCTCGAGATGCTCGGCCGCACGCGGCTCGATGGCGAGACGGGGGAGCAGCGGCTCTGGGATGTCTCCGGCACCGTCTTCACCGAGCGGCTGTCGATCACCGCGGGCTATCTCGGCAGCGATCCGCCGCCCAATTCCGCCTACCGCAAGCGCGACGAGATCAGCCTCGGCGGCGTGCTGCGGGTGAACGAGAACTGGCGGCTCGGCGCCTTCGGCCGCTACGACCGCGGCCTGGAGCGCCCGGTCGCCGCGCAGGCGGCGATCACCTACGAGGACGAGTGCTTCGTCTTCGAGACCCGCTTCGTCCGCCGCTGGGCGGAGGAGAGCGGGACGGGGCGCGAGGTGCCCGGCTCCACCATGCTGCTGTTCCGGGTGACGCTGAAGACCATCGGGGATTTCGGCATCAGGGCGCTTTAGTTGGCCTCAGGCGCCGGCGGCCGCTCCGCGGCCTTGGCTTGCGCGCCGACGCGCTGTTGCGCTCGACGCCGCGGTCGGTCCGTGCGCGGGGCCGCCTTGCGGCCCTGCCCCCTCCTTCCAGAGCAGCCCCTTCCCTCCCGGCCCCGCTGCCCCTAACACGTCACCATGCGCCCCCTGTTCCGCGCCCTCCTGCTGGCAACCGCCCTCGCCGCGCCCCTGGCGCCGCAGGGTGCCGCGCTCGCCCAGACCAACCGCATCGTCGCGGTGGTGAACGGCGACATCGTCACCTCGGGCGAGATCGAGGCACGCCGCCGCCTCTTCGCGCTGAATTCCGGCCTCGCCGCCAACCAGGCGGTGCTCGACCGGCTCACGCCCCAGGTCACCCGCCTGCTGATCGACGAACGGCTGCGCATGCAGGAAGTGCAGCGCCGCCGCATCCCCGTCGCCGATGGCGACATCGCCGCCGCGATCGCGGACCTCGAGCGCCGCAACAACCTTCCCCCCGGCGGGCTCGTCGCGCAGCTGCGCCGCGGCGGGGTGGAGGCGCGCGCCCTCTATGACCAGCTCCGTGCCCAGATCGGCTGGGCGCGGCTGATCCGCCAGCTCCTCGGCAACCAGGCCAATCCGGGCGAGGCCGAGGTGGCCGAGTTCATCGCCGCCCAGCGCGCCCGCACCGGCCAGCAGGAATTCCTCGTCTCCGAGATCTTCATCCCCCTCGACGACCCCGCCGAGGAGCCGCAGGTGCGCCGCTTCGTGGAGGATGTGGTCGGCCAGCTCCGCGCCGGCCTGCCCTTCGCGCTCGCCGCCACGCAGTTCAGCCAGGCGCAGTCGGCACTCGCCGGCGGCGATCTCGGCTGGGTCGGCGCCGAGGCGCTCGACCCCGAGATCGGCCGCATCGTGACCCTGATGCCGCCCGGCGCGGTCAGCAGCGCGATGCGGGTGGCCGGCGGCTTCCAGATCGTGACCCTGCGCGGCCGGCGCGAGGTGGGCCGCGACGAGGCGACCATCATGTCGCTGCGCCAGGTCTTCTTCGCCTTCTCCTCGCCCCTGGTGCCGAACCAGCCGACGGCGCAGCAGCTCCAGCAGCTCGAACGCGCCCAGGGCCTCGCCGGCTCCGCCCGCAGCTGCGAGGCGATGGAGGCCGCGGCCCGCGCCCAGGGCGGCGACCGGCCGGTGGACCCGGGCCCGGTGCGGCTCGAATCCATGAACCCGCCGGCGCTGCGCAGCATGCTCGCCGCGCTGCCGATCGGGCGCGCCAGCCAGCCGATCATCGCACCCGACGGCATCGCGATCCTGATGGTCTGCTCGCGCGAGCGGCGCAACGAGGCCGAGATCACCCCCGCGATGGCGCGCGACATGATCGTGCGCGAGCGCGCCGAGCTGCTCTCCCGCCAGACCCAGCGCGAGCTGCGCCGCCGCGCCCAGATCGAGATGCGGCAATCGTGATGCCTCTCCCTCCCCCGCAATGCGGGGGAGGGTCGGGTGGGGGTGCGACGTCCGGAACCCGCTGATGGCACCCGACCTTCCTTCGCTGAGCGACACCATCGCGCGCCACGGCCTGGATGCGCGCAAGTCGCTCGGCCAGCACTTCCTGCTCGACCCCGCGCTCTGCGCCCGCATCGCGGCGCTGGCCGGGCCGATGGAGGGGGTGCGGGTGCTCGAGGTCGGACCCGGGCCCGGCGGCCTGACGCGGGCGCTGCTGGCGACCCCGGCTGCGAAGGTCGTCGCGGTGGAGCTCGACCGCCGCGCCGTCGCGGCGCTGGCCGAGCTGGCCGCCGCCCATCCCGGCCGGCTCGAGGTGATCGAGGGCGATGCGCTGGCGCTCGATGTGGCAGCGCTGATCCCGCCGCCGCGCCGGATCGTCGCCAACCTGCCCTACAACGTCGCGACGCCGCTGCTCGTCGGCTGGCTGCGCCGCGCCGCGGACATCGCCTCCATGACGCTGATGTTCCAGCAGGAGGTGGCGGAACGCATCACCGCGGCACCGGGGACGGAGATGTATGGCCGGCTCGGCGTGCTGGCGCAGTGGCGCTGCCGCTGCGACCTGCTGCTCACCCTGCCGCCCGGCGCCTTCCGCCCGCCGCCCAAGGTCCATTCCGCCGTGGTCGGCTTCACCCCGCGTGACTCGGACCCCGGCCCCGCGCTGTTCGCGGCGATGGAGCGGCTGACGGCCGCCGCCTTCGGGCAGCGGCGGAAGATGCTGCGCGGCGCGCTGAAATCCCTCGGCGATGCCGAAGCCCTGCTCGCCGCCGCCGGCATCGCCGGGGACCGCCGCGCCGAGACGCTTTCGATCGCCGAATTCGACCGCCTCGCCCGCGCGCTGCTGGCGCGCAGCTGACCGCCAGGAGGACACGATGCTGCCCGAACGCCCGACCCTGCTCTTCGCCCATGTCGCCTACCGCTTCGCCGAGCGCTACGCCGCGCGCGGCGGCCGGCTTCCGGTGCTGGAAGCGCGCAGCCTCGAGGAGCTGGAGGCGCGGATCGGCCAGGCCGATGTGCTGCTCGTCTCCGGCCTCTGGCGCAACCACTTCGCGCGCCCCGGCGGGCGGCTCCGCTTCATCCAGTCCATCAGCGCGGGCGTGGACCAGTACGACAAGGCGGCGCTCGGCGCGGCCGGCATCCGCCTCGCCTCGGCGCAGGGGGCGAACGCGAATGCGGTGTCGGAGCACGCGCTCGCGCTGATCCTGGCGCTGGCCCGCCGTATCCCGGAAGCGCGCGACAACCAGGCCAAGCGCCACTGGCGCGGCATGATCGGCGACCTGACCCAGCGCGAGGACGAACTCGGCGGCAAGACGCTGCTCGTCGTCGGCATCGGGCGGATCGGCGGGCGGCTCGCGCGGCTGGCCAAGGCCTTCGGCATGCGCGTGATCGGCCTCCGTCGCGATCCGGCGAACGGCGCCGAGGGCGCGGACGAGATCCACGCGATGGGCGAGCTGAAGGCCCAGCTTCCCCGCGCCGACATCGTGGCGCTGACCTGCGCGCTGACCGAGGAGACGCGCGGCCTGATGGACGCTTCCGCCTTCGCCGCCATGCAGCCCGGCGCGATGCTGGTGAACGTCGCGCGCGGCAAGGTGTGCGACGAGCCGGCGCTGGTCGCGGCGCTGCGCTCCGGGCACATCGGCAGTGCGGGGATCGACGTGACGGCGGAGGAGCCGCTGCCCGCCGACAGCCCGCTCTGGGGCATGCCGAACGTGCTGGTGACGCCGCATACCGGCGGCGAGACGCGCGCCTATGAGGACAATGTGCTGGACCTCATGGAGGAGAACCTCGCCCGCCTCGCGCGCGGCGAGGCGCGGCTCGCGAACCAGGTGGTGTGAAACCCGCCCCCTCCCCCGTTCACGGGGGAGGGCCGGGGTGGGGGGAGAAGCCTTGCGCCACGCCTTCGATCGCCTCGGCGCGCCACTCGCCGCCCTGATCGGCGCCGCGGTCATCGCCTTCACCTTCGGCTGGCATGTGCTGCCGCCCGCGCATACGGGCTGGATGCTGACCGGCACGATCGGGCCCGATCCGGTGCAGTACTGGCTGGGCTACACCTTCTTCAGGCACGATGCCTGGCGCTGGCCGCCGGGGCTCAATCCGAACTGGGGCCTCGAGGTCGGCTCCTCCGTCTTCTACAGCGATTCCATCCCGCTGCTCGCCTTTGCCTTCAAGGCGCTGCATCCGCTGGTCGAGGTGTCGCAGTACTGGGGCCTCTGGCTGTTCGCCTGCGGCGCGCTGCAGGCGGTGATGGCGTGGAAGCTGATCGGCCTCGTCACGGACCATCCCCTGCCGCGGCTGGCGGGTGCCGCGCTGTTCGCGCTGTCGCCGACCATGCTGAACCGGCTCGGCGGGCATTTCGCGCTGGGCGCGCATTTCCTGCTGTTGGCCGCGCTGTATCTCTGCCTGACGCAGGCGGGGCGATGGACGCGGCTGCTGCAATGGGTGGGGCTGATCCTGGTCGCCTCGCTGATCCATTCCTACCTGCTGCCGATGGTGGCTGGCTTCTGGGCCGCCGACTGGCTCGCGCGCGCGGCACGCCGCGAGGGCGGCGCGGTGCTGGCGCTCGAACTGCCGCTCGCGCCGGGGGCCGGGGTGTTCGGGCTGTATCTCGCGGGCTTCTTCGCGCTGGCCGGCGGCTTCGGCGGCACCTGGGGCGGCTATGGGCATATGCAGCTCGACCTGCTCGCGCCGTTCGACCCGCCGCCCTGGGGCGCCGTCCTGCCGGACCTGCCGGGGCCCGACCATTGGGAGACGGGCCATTCCTATGCCGGGCTCGGCGCGCTGCTGGCGCTGCTGCTCGGCGCCGTCGCGTGGCTGCGGCGGCCCTTTCCCTGGCTCCGCGCGCAATGGCCGCTGCTGCTCGGCGTCACGGCCATGCTGCTCGTCGCGATCAGCCATCGCGTCTCGATCGGCGGCCAGGTGATCGAGCTGTTCACGCTGCCGGAGCGGGCCCAGACCTATGCCGATGCGCTCCGCGCCTCCGAGCGCTTCCTCTGGCCCTTCGCCTACACGCTGCTGTTCGCCGCGGTGGCGGCGCTGATCCGCGGCCTCGGCGGGGCGCGCGCGGGCGCGGTGCTCGCGGTGCTGGTGGTGGTGCAGTTCGCCGACATGCAGCCCGGCTTCGCCCGCCTCGCCCGCTACTTCCCCGAAGGCCCGGCGGTCGCGCCGCTCCGCCTCCAGGACCCGTTCTGGACCGAGGCCGCGACGCGCTACCGGCTTGTGCGCCTGACGCCGACGGGGATGCAGGCGCGGCATTGGGAGGAGATCGCGGTCTATGCCGCGACGCGCGGGCTCACGACCGATGCGGTCTATCTCGCGCGGCTCGATCCGGCGAAGGTCGCGGCGCTGAATGCGCGGCTGCTGGCCGATCTCGCTGCCGGCCGATTCGAGCCGGGCAGCTTCTACGCGCTCGGCAACGCGGCGACGCTGGCGGCCGCGCAGGCGGGGATGGACCCGTCGCGCGACCTGCTCGCGCAGTTCGACGGCGTCTGGGTGCTGGCGCCGGGCTGGCTCAGCCGACCGCGCCCCTGATCTCGTCCAGCGTCATCAGGTCCGCGTATTTCTGGCCCATGTCGAACAGGTTCGCCTCATGCGGGCCGAGCGCGCGGTCGCCGACGCAATCCGTCGCGACGATGGTGCGGAAATTGTGCTGCATCGAATCCACCACCGTCGCCCGCACGCAGCCCGAGGTGGTGCAGCCCGCGACGATCACCGTGTCCGCCCGCTGCTGCACGAGCCACATCGCGAGCGCCGTGCCGAAGAAGCCCGAGGCGCCCTGCTTGCGCACGATGTATTCGCCCTTCGCCGGGGCGAGCTCGGGGACGATCTGCGACAGCGGCGAGGTCTCGGTGAGTTTCAGCAGGCTCGGCGCCTTCCGCGTGAAGACGCCGGCATCCGCCCCGTCATCCGCATAGACCACGCGGGTATGCGCGACGGGCCAGTGCCGGCGCCGCGCGAAGGCCAGGAGTTCGACCGTGCGCGCGATGGCCGGGCCGATATTGCCGCCGCCGAAGTGTTCAGGATCGGCGAAGCCGACCACGAAATCCACGATCACCAGCGCCGGCCGCTCGCCCATCCCGGCCCGCTGGCCCATGCCCTGGCGGTGGTAGATGTCGGCTTCGGGATGACCTGACATTTGTGGCCCCTCAAACGGCGGGCGGCGGCTCCGCCGCCTTGCCTTGCGCGCCGACGCACTGTTGCGCGCGCCGGCAAGGTTGCACTGCGCGCGGGCCGGCTTCGCCGGCCAAATGCGCCATCGTCACGCCACGCTCTCCAGGTCGCGCAGCGACTGGATCATCGCGCTGCGGAGCAGATAGGCGCGGTGCTTCGCCGGGTCGGCGACGATGGCGCGCAGCTCGTCGTGATGCGCGCGGCGCACCGCCGGGTCGCGCTGGTTGAGCAGCTGGCGGTTGCGCAGCGCCTGCGCCTGCACGACATCCAGCGCCACCTTCCGCCGCTGCCGCGAATAGCGGCCCATCAGCGACAAGTCGGCGCCGCGCCACACCTGCGCCAGCTTCTCGGCCAGGTTGAAGGCGTCATGCACGCCGCCATTCATCCCCATGCCGCCGAGCGGGTTGTTGATGTGCGCCGCGTCGCCGGCCAGGAACACGCGCCCGACCGTGTAGGTCTCGGCCACCCGCTCATGCACGCGATAGGCGGTGCGGTGGCGGATCTCGTAGCCCGCCGGGTTCGGCCAGACGCCCTGCATGCGTTCCTGGATGCGCGCGGGCGCCAGCATCCTCGTCTCGTCCGCCGCCTCCTCCGGCGCGGTCGGCAGCAGCACGCGCCAGAGGCCGGCCGCCTGGAGCAGCACGAACCACTCCTCGGGGTCGGAGATGTAGGCGATCGGCGCGAGGTCCCGCATCGCGGCCTCGAAGCGGAAGGTGGTGGACAGGGTCAGGTAGGTCTCGGGGATCGTCATCCCGTCGAAGGCGATGCCGAGGGCCTTCCTGACCGCGCTGCGCGCGCCATCGGCGCCGACGAGGTAGAGGCCGCGCAGCCGCTCCTCGCTGCCGTCCGGCCGCTCGATGGTGAGCGTCACGCCATGCTCATCCTGCGCGAGGTCGGTGGCCTTGGCGTCGTAGAGGAAGGTGACGTCGGGGTGTTCCACCAGGATGTCGCGCAGCATCCGCGTCAGCCGCCACTGCTCGCATTGCAGGCGGTAGGGATGCGCCGTGTCGTCCTTCAGGCGCGCCATCTCGAAGGTGGCGATCACGCCGTCCTTGCGGTCGCGGAACTGCCAGGTGGGGCAGATCAGGCCCTGCGCGATCAGCCGGTCCACCACGCCGGGGAAGCGGCCGAGCATGTCGAGCGTCGGCGGGTGGAAGGTGGAGGCGCGGAGGTCGTCCGGCAGGTCGCGTTCCTGCTCGACGATGGTGACGGGGATGCCATCGGCGGCGAGGCAGGCCGCGGCCACCAGGCCGGCCGGGCCGGCGCCCGCCACGATGACGCGCTTCGTGTGGTCCATGCGGGTCTCCGATCCGGGCGGATACATGCAACGGGCCGGGCGGCTTGCCCAGGGCCGGGGCGGGGTTATTTGTCCGGACATGAACCTCCCCTTCCTCGCCCGCCCCCCCCGCGTCGCGCTGCTGCGCCTGTCGGGGCTCATCGCCGCGCGCGGCGGCGGGCTGATGCCGGCCGGGCTGTCCGCCGCCGCCCTCGCGCCGCTGATCGAGCGCGCCTTCGCGCTCAGGCGGCTCGCGGGCGTGCTGCTGGTGGTGAACTCGCCGGGCGGATCGCCGGTGCAGTCCTCGCTGATCGCGCAGCATCTGCGCCGGCTCGCCGAGGAGAAGAAGGTCCCGGTCATCGCCTGCGTCGAGGATGCGGCGGCCTCGGGCGGCTATTGGCTGGCCTGCGCGGCGGACGAGATCGTCGTGGATGCGGCGAGCATCGTCGGCTCGATCGGCGTGATCAGCGCCGGCTTCGGCTTCACCGAGGCGCTCGGCCGGCTCGGCGTGGAGCGCCGGCTGCGCACGGCGGGGACGGAAAAGAGCTTCCTCGACCCCTTCCGGCCCGAAAATCCCGCCGATGTGGCGCGGCTCGAGGGGTTGCTGGCGGAACTGCACGAGGTCTTCCGCGCCTGGGTGCGCGCGCGCCGCGCCGGAAAGCTCCAGGCGCCGGAGGAGGAACTGTTCACCGGCCGCTTCTGGACCGGCCAGCAGGCGGTGGCGCTCGGGCTTGCCGACCGGCTTGGCGAGGCCGGCGCCGAGATCAAGGCCCGCTTCGGGGAGAAGGCGCAGGTGGTCCCGATCGGCGCCCGCCGCCCACCCTGGCCGCTCCGGCTGCTGCCGGGCTTCTCGGCCGCAACACTCCCCGGCCTTTCGGCCGAGGCGCTGGCGGCGGCGGCCGAGGAACGCGCCGCCTGGGCGCGGCTAGGGCTTTGAGCGCCGCCCCACCAGGTAGGTCGCCCCCTGCGGGCCGAAGGCCTCGGCATGCGGGATGCCGGCGGCGAGTTCGAAGCTCTCGCCCGGACCGTAGCTGCGCGTCTCGCCCCGGCAGGTGAGGCGATACTCGCCTTCCAGGATCAGCAGCCTGGCATCGAAGGGGTGGGTGTGCTCGTCGAGCGCCTCGTCCGCCTCCATCCGGCGGGTCAGGGTCTCGGTGAAGCCATCGGCGCGGAGCCCGGCCTCGAAGGCGGCGCGATCCATGGGAAGCCTCCGCTGAGTGATCGTTTGAGAATACCGGCGGCTGAGGATCAGCAGGGCATTTTTCGTCCCTGAAAGGCCGCGGGCGCAGCCGATGCTGGTTGCATCGGCAAGCCCGCGAACGCAGCAGGGGCGGAAAAGGCCCGCTGAGCCGACCCGCAGGTATTCTCAAACGGTCACTGTGCCGAGACCTGCGCGATCCAGTCCCGGACGTTGTAGTAGGTCGTGACGCGGGCGATCCGTCCATCCCGGATGGCGAGGAAGGCGCCGGCCGGCAGGCGATACGCCTGCCCGCGGGCCTCCGGCAGCCCGGGCTCGGAGCGGAGGTAGCGGCCGACCACGACGAATTCCGCCGCGGCGCGGGTGCCGGTGGCATCCGCCATGACGACGATCTCCTCCAGCTGCTCGGCATAGGCGGCGTCCATCTCCGCAAGGAAGGCGCGGAAGGCGGGCAGGCCGATCCGGCGCCGGCCCTGGTTCACGTCATGCGCCACATCCTCGGCCAGCAGCGCGCACATCGCCGCGCGGTCGCCGGCGTTGAAGGCGGCGTAGTAGGCGCGGACCAGCGCCTCGGCGGCGGCGCGGGGCGAATCGGGCATGCACAAGTCCCTGGAATCGGCCATTGGCCGGGGGCGCGGGGTGGTCTATTGGCGCGGCAGCGTCCTCCCCCGCAAGAGACGAGATGTCCGCCAAGCCGCCTTCCTTCCAGGAGATCATCCTGCGCCTGCATCGCTTCTGGGGCGATCAGGGCTGTCTGATCCTCCAGCCCTACGACATGGAAGTCGGCGCCGGCACCTTCCACCCGGCGACGACGCTGCGCGCGCTCGGCCCGAAGCCCTGGGCGGCGGCCTATGTGCAGCCCTCCCGCCGGCCGGCCGATGGGCGCTATGGCGAGAACCCGAACCGCCTCCAGCACTACTACCAGTACCAGGTCATCATGAAGCCGAGCCCGCGCGACGCGCAGGACCTGCTGCTGGCGAGCTACCGCGCGCTCGGGCTCGATCCGCTGCTGCACGATTTCCGCTTCGTCGAGGACGATTGGGAAAGCCCGACGCTGGGCGCCTGGGGCCTGGGCTGGGAGGTGTGGTGCGACGGGATGGAGGTGGGCCAGTTCACCTATTTCCAGCAGGTCGGCGGCATCGCCTGCGAGGTGCCGAGCTTCGAGATGACCTATGGCCTGGAACGCATGGCCATGTTCATCCAGGACGTGGACGACGTGTATGAGCTCGATTTCAACGGCAAGGGCGTGAAATACGGCGACGTGTTCCGCCGCGCCGAGGTGGAATACAGCCACCACAACTTCACCGCCGCCGACACGGCGATGCTGTTCCGCCACTTCGCGGATGCCGAGAAGGAGTGCGAGGCACTCCTGGCCCATGACCCGCCGCTGGCCCTGCCCGCCTACGACCAGTGCATCAAGGCGAGCCACCGCTTCAACCTGCTCGACGCGCGCGGCGCGATCAGCGTGGCGGAGCGGCAGAGCTACATCGGCCGCGTCCGCCACCTGGCCAAGCGCTGCTGCGAGGCCTGGGTGGCGGGGGAGACGGTGGCGTGAGGTTGCCGCCCGGTCTCTTTCTACCATATACCCAATGCCATTCTACCATGAGAGCGTCATGGGCCAGTTGAACATCAAGGACGAGGCGCTGATCGCCGACGCCAAGGCGCTGGCCGAGGAGATGGGCACCAGCGTCACCGGCGTGCTGCGCGAAGGCGTGCGCGCGCTGCGGGAGCAGCGCCGCCTTCGCAGCGAGGCCGAGCGCGATGCCTTCGTCGAGGAGCTGCTGGCGATCGGCCGCCGGGCCGCGGCGCGCATCCCGCCGCATCTCCGCACCAGCGACCACTCCGACCTGTACGACGAGAACGGCCTGCCCAAGTGATCGTGGACACATCGGCGCTCATGGCGATCCTGATGGACGAGCCTGACGCGCCCAGGATCGCGCTGGCGATCCGATCCTCGCGCGGGAACCTCGCCCTGTCGGCCGCCACGCTGGTCGAGGCGACGACGGTCGTCGAGGGCCGCGGCGGGGATGCGGCCGGGCGCGACCTCGAGGACCTGCTGCGGCACATGGCGGTGGAGATCGTCTCGGTGGACCGCAGCCAGGCCGAGGCGGCGCGGCGCGGCTGGCGTCGCTTCGGCAAGGGCCGGCACAGGGCCGGGCTCAACCTCGGCGACTGCTTCGCCTATGCGCTGGCCGTCGAGCGGGACGAGCCGCTGCTGTTCAAGGGCGATGATTTCGGCCTGACCGATGTGAAAAGGGCGATCTGACCGCATGCCCGAACTTCTGCTGGAACTGTTCAGTGAAGAAATCCCCGCGCGCATGCAGGCGCGCGGCGCGGAGGATCTGTCGCGCGCGGTGGCCACGGCGCTTGCGCCCGTGCTGGAGGGCGCGCCGCGCGGCTTCTTCGGCCCGCGCCGCATCGGGCTTGTCGCGACGCTGCGCATGAGCGTGATGACCGAGGGCAAGGAGGAACGCGGGCCGCGGATCGGCGCGCCGCAGGCGGCCCTCGACGGTTTCCTCCGCAAGCATGGCGCGGCGCAGGACCAGCTGGCCGAGCAGAACGGCTTCTGGGTGCTGAACCGGCCCGGCGAGACGGTGACGGCGCGCGATCTCGTCGCGCGCACCCTGCCCGGCGTGATCCGCGGCTTCGGCTGGCCGAAATCCATGCGCTGGAACGGGCTCTTCACCTGGGTCCGCCCGCTGCATCGCGTGCTCTGCCTGCTGGACGGCGAGGTGGTGCCCTTCGCCATCCCGGACCTGCCCGGCGTGACCAGCGGCAACGAGACGGAGGGCCACCGCATCATGGCGGCGGGCGCCGTGACGGTGTTCTCCTTCGCGAGCTACGAGGCGGAGCTGCGCCACCGCCGCGTGATCCTGGATGCCGCGGAGCGGATGCAGATCATCGAGGAGGGCCTGGCGAAGCTCGCCGCCGCGCAGGGCGTGCGCGTGGTGCCGGATCGCGGGCTTCTCGAGGAGGTGGCGGGCCTGGTGGAATGGCCGGTGCCGCTGCTGGGGCGCATCGACGCCGCCTTCATGGACCTGCCGCCCGAGGTAATGCGGACCACGATGCGGGTGAACCAGCGCTATTTCGCGATGGTCAACGCCGATGGCAGCGCCGCGCCCTTCTTCGGCGTGGTGGCGAACATTGCCGCGAGCGACGGCGGCGCCGTTCTCGTCGCGGGGAACGAACGCGTGCTGCGCGCGCGGCTTTCGGATGCGCGCTTCTTCTGGGACCAGGACCGGAAGCAGCGGCTGGAAGACTTCCTGCCGAAGCTGGACGGCGTGGTGTTCCACGCCAAGCTCGGCACGCAGGGGCAGCGGGTGTTCCGCCTGGTTCGGCTCGCGGGCGTGATCGCGCCGCTGGTCGGCGCGGACAAGGCGCTGGCAGAACGCGCGGCGCTGCTCTGCAAGGCGGACCTCGCCAGCGGGATGGTCGGCGAGTTCCCCGAATTGCAGGGCGTGATGGGCCGCTACTACGCGCGGCATCACGGCGAGATTGTCCGCGTGGCCGAGGCGATCGGCGCGCATTACCGGCCGCTCGGGCCGGGCGATGCGGTGCCGGATGAGCCGGTGGCGATCGCGGTGGCGCTGGCGGACAAGCTGGATACGCTGGCGGGGTTCTTCGCGGTGGGCGAGAAGCCGACCGGGAGCGGCGATCCGTTCGCGCTGCGGCGCGCGGCGCTGGGGGTGATTCGGATCGCACGAGAGCACCACCTTCGGGTGCCTTTGCGCACGGTGCTCGCAACCGCCGCAGACGCAATTGGGGGACTTCTTCAGTCCGTAGCGAGCAAGACAGCCGAACATGCGCCGGGGACTGGCATTGGCGCACCGCGGGTAACGCAGACTCGGGCAGACGGCTCTGGTGAACACTTCTCAGTTTCTGAGGAGCTCATCGACTTCCTCGCCGAACGCCTCCGCGTCCAGCTCCGCGCGGAAGGCGCGCGCCACGACGTGGTCGCCGCCGCCTTCGCCGCCGGCGAGGACGACCTGCTCCGTCTCCTCGCCCGCGCCGAGGCGCTCAAGGCGCTCGTGGAATCCGAGACCGGCACCAACCTTCTCGCCGCCTACAAGCGCGCGGCCAACATCCTGCGCATCGAAGCGAAGAAGGACGGCCCGCATGAGGGCGCCGTCGCCGGACACCTGCTGACCGCGCCCGAGGAACAGGCGCTCGCCGCCGCGCTCGATGCCGCCGAGCCCGCCGCGCGCGAGGCCCTGGCAAGTGAGAACTTCGCCGCCGCGATGGACGCGCTCGCCTCGCTCCGCGCGCCGCTCGATGCCTTCTTCGACCGCGTGACGGTCAACGATGCCAACCCCGACCTCCGCCGCAACCGCCTCCGCCTGCTCAACCGGCTGCGCGCGGCGATGGAAGCGGTGGCGGATTTCTCGAAGATCGAGGGGTAGGGCGCGTGAGGTCGGGCTCCGCCGATCCGCGCACCCCCACCCCGACCCTCCCCCGCGCAGCGGGGGAGGGAGCAGGAAAGCAGGAGAGCAACGCATGACGAAGTGGGTCTACAGCTTCGGCGCCGGCCACAACGAAGGCCGCGCGGACATGCGCAACCTGCTCGGCGGGAAGGGGGCGAACCTGGCGGAGATGGCCTCCATCGGCCTGCCCGTGCCGCCCGGCTTCACCATCTCCACCGAGGTCTGCACCTACTACTACGGGCATGACAACACCTATCCGGACGACCTGGCGGACCAGGTGGCCGAAGGCCTCGCGCGGATCGAGGCGGCGGTGGGGGCGAAGTTCGGCGACACGCACCGCCCGCTGCTCGTCTCCGTCCGCTCCGGCGCGCGAGTCTCCATGCCGGGGATGATGGACACGGTGCTGAACCTCGGGCTGAACGACGCCACCGTGGAAGGCCTCGCGCGCGCCTCCGGCGATGCGCGCTTCGCCTGGGACAGCTACCGCCGCTTCATCCAGATGTTCGGCTCCGTCGTGCTCGGCGTGGACCACCACCGCTTCGAGGAAATCATCGAGCATGTGAAGACCGACAAGGGCGTGGAGGAGGACACCCAGCTCGACGCGACGGACTGGCACCGCGTGGTGCATGGCTACAAGGAAATGGTGCGCGAGGTCACCGGCGCGCCCTTCCCGCAGGAGCCGCAGGCGCAGCTCTGGGGCGCGATCGGCGCGGTGTTCGGCAGCTGGATGAACCCGCGCGCCAACACTTATCGCCGCCTGCACGACATCCCGGCCGACTGGGGCACGGCGGTGAACGTCCAGGCGATGGTGTTCGGCAACATGGGCAATGATTGCGCCACCGGCGTCTGCTTCACGCGCGACCCGTCCACGGGCGAGAACATCTTCTACGGCGAATACCTGATCAACGCGCAGGGCGAGGACGTGGTGGCCGGCATCCGCACGCCACAGCCCATGGCGCGCGCGCGGGCGAAGGAGAAGGAGGTGAGCATGGAGGAAGCCATGCCCGCCGCCTATGCGGAGCTGGTGAAGGTGCGCGCGACGCTGGAGCGCCACTACCGCGACATGCAGGACATCGAGTTCACGGTGCAGCAGAACAAGCTCTACATGCTGCAGACGCGCAACGGGAAGCGCACGGCCGCCGCCAGCCTCAAGATCGCCGTCGACATGGCGCGCGAGGGGCTGATCGACCAGACGGAAGCGGTGAAGCGCGTGGACCCGAAGGCGCTCGACCAGCTCCTCCATCCCACACTCGATCCCAAGGCGCCGCGCAAGTCGCTGGCCAAGGGCCTGCCGGCCTCGCCGGGGGCCGCCTCGGGGATGGTCGTGTTCAGCGCCGACGAGGCGGAACTCCGCGCCCAGAAGGGCGAGGCGGTGATCCTCGTGCGGATCGAGACGAGCCCCGAGGACATCCACGGCATGCATGCCGCGAAGGGCATCCTGACGACGCGCGGCGGCATGACGAGCCACGCCGCGGTCGTCGCGCGCGGCATGGGGCGGCCCTGCGTCGCCGGCGCCGGCTCCATCACCGTGGACTATGCGCAGCAGGTGCTGAGCGCGGGCGGCAGGCGCGTGCGCGCCGGCGAGGTCATCACGCTGGACGGCGCGACGGGTGAGGTGTTCGTCGGCGCGGTCGCGATGATCGAGCCCAAGCTCTCCGGCGATTTCGCGACGCTGATGGAGTGGGCGGACGGCGTCCGCAAGCTCAAGGTCCGCACCAACGCCGAGACGCCGCTGGATGCCGAAACAGCGAGAAAATTCGGCGCCGAGGGCATCGGACTGTGCCGCACCGAGCACATGTTCTTCGACCCCGAGCGCATCGGCGCCGTGCGGCAGATGATCATGGCCGAGACGGAAGGCGGCCGCCGCGCCGCCCTCGCGCGCCTGTTGCCGTTCCAGCGGCAGGATTTCGTGGACCTGTTCCGCATCATGGCGGGGCTGCCCGTCACCATCCGCCTGCTCGACCCGCCGCTGCACGAATTCCTCCCCCACAAGGAGGAGGAGATCGAGGAGGTCGCCCGCGACCTCGGCGCCGATGTCGCGGCGATGAAGCGGCGCGTCTCGGAACTCTCGGAGGCGAATCCGATGCTCGGCCATCGCGGCTGCCGCCTCGGCATCTCCTACCCCGAGATCTACGAGATGCAGGCGCGCGCGATCTTCGAGGCCGCGGTCGCCATAGGCAAGGAAACCCACAAGGCGCCGGTGCCGGAGATCATGATCCCGCTGGTGATGACGAAGCGCGAGCTCGAGATCACGCGCGCCCAGGTGGACAAGGTCGCGCAGGAGGTCTTCGCCGAATCCGGCTACCACGTGCAGTACCTGGTCGGCACGATGATCGAGCTGCCGCGCGCCGCGCTCACCGCCGATGCCATCGCCGAAAGCGCCGATTTCTTCAGCTTCGGCACCAACGACCTGACGCAGACGGTGTTCGGCCTCTCGCGCGACGATGCCGGCAAGTTCCTGCCGCTCTACACGGAGAAGGGCATCCTCCCGAAGGACCCCTTCGTCTCGATCGACGTGGACGGCGTGGGCGCGCTGGTGGAGATCGCGTGCGAGAAGGGCCGCAAGGTGAAGCCCGACCTCAAGCTCGGCATCTGCGGCGAGCATGGCGGCGATCCGGCGAGCATCCATTTCTGCGGCCGCGCGGGGCTCGATTACGTGTCCTGCTCGCCCTACCGCGTGCCGATCGCGCGGCTCGCCGCGGCGCAGGCGGCGCTGCAGGGTGGCGGCGACAGGACGGCGTGAGGCGGATCGGCGCCGCAGGGGGGCGCTGCCCCCCTGCACCCCCCGCCAAGGGCCAGCGGGCCCTTGGAACCCATGAAAGTCGCCGGGTCCAGGGGCCGCCTGGCCCCTGGCGGGTGGGGTGCGGGGAGGGCAGCGCCCTCCCCGCAGCAGCGACACGCTCATGCGCCTGACCACCCTCATCGTCGCGCGCAACGAGGAATCACGGCTCCCGGATTGCCTCGCCTCCTGCGCCTTCGCTGATGAGATCGTGGTGGTGCTCGACCGCAGCACCGACCGCAGCGCCGCGATCGCACGCGCCGCAGGCGCCACGGTGATCGAGGGCGCCTGGGAGCTCGAGGGCGCGCGGCGCAACGCCGGGCTCGAGGCCTGCACCGGCGACTGGATCCTCGAAGTGGATGCCGACGAACGCGTGAGCCCCGATCTCGCTGAGGCCGTGCGCGCGACGATCGCGACCAGCGCCTTCGCCTGGCACCAGGTGCCGGTGGACAACTATGTGGGCGCGCGGCTCGTGCGCTTCGGCTGGGCCGGCAGCTTCGGCACCACCTCGGTCCCCCGCCTGTCGCGCAAGGGTGCCAAGCGCTGGCGTGCGCAGCGCGTGCATCCGGGGCTCGACTGGACCGGCGCGGAGGGGCCGCGCATCGCGCAGGGCGCGCTGATCCATCTCGTGGATCGCGACGTGTCGGACATGCTGAAACGGCTCGATCGCTACTCCTCCGCCAAGGCCGCGGACCTGATCGCGAGCGGCGAGATCGGCACGCTGCGGCAGAACCTCCGCCGCTTCGTCTCCCGCGCCTTCAAGAGCTACGTCTCGCGCAAGGGCTACCGTGAGGGCGCGATGGGCGTGCTGCTCGCCTTCTGCGCCGGCGCCTTTCCGCTGCTGTCCTACCTGAAGGCGCGGATCGAGCCGGAGAAGCATGGCGGCGCGCCGCGATGAGCGGCTTCGCGCGGTCGCCGAGCCTGCCCGTCGCGCTGCTGCTGCTCATCGCGCCCGCGCTCGCGGTCGCGCAGTTCCGCGCCATGGCGCCGGCGGTGCCGGTGGCGCTTGCGCTCGCCGTGCTCGCGCATTGGCGCGCGCGGGGCGCGCTGCCCTGGCCGCGCGCGGGCGCCGTGCCGGTCGCGGCCGGCGCGCTGCTCGGCTGGATGCTCGTTGCCTCGCTCTGGTCGCCCGATGCGGGCCGCGGCGCCGGCACGACACTCAGTCTCGCCGGCCTCGTCCTGCTCGGCGCGATGGCGGCGCGCGCGCTGGAGGAGGAGCCGGCCGCCCATCTCGTGCGGATCGGCCAGGCGCTCGCGATCGGGCTCGCGGTCGGGATCGCGCTGCTCGCCTTCGACCACGGCTCGCAGAACCTGTTCCGCCGGGCGGTGCGCGGCTTCCCGCCCTGGTCGCCGCCGCTGGATTGGGCGCTGAAGCCGGCGGTGTCCGTCATCGCGGTGCTTCTGCCGCTGATTCTCGCTGTGGCGTTGCGGCGCGCCGCGAGGGCCGCGATCCTGGCCGGCGGGCTTGCCGTCGCGCTCTGGCTGCCGGGCGAATCCGCGAAGATCGCCGCAATCCTCGGCCTGCTCGCGGCCTTCGCCGCGATGGCAGCACCGCGTCTCGTCGCGCGCGGCGCGGCGGTGGCGCTCGGCGGGCTGTTCCTCGCCGCGCCGCTGATTTTCGCGCTGGCCCTGCCCCGCCTTCCCGATCTCTCGCCGCTGCCCTTTTCCGCGCAGCACCGCATCATGACCTGGGATTTCGTGGTGGAGCGCATCGCCGATCGCCCGGTCCTCGGCTGGGGCATGGAGGCGAGCCGCGCGATCCCCGGCGGATCGGATGTGTTCCCCGCTTCCGTGCTGGATCGCTACGGCCTGACCTCGCCCGAGGAACGCGCGATCTGGGCGCGGGATTTCGCGCATCGCCTGCCGCTGCATCCGCACAATGCGGCGCTGCAGGTCTGGCTGGAGCTCGGCCTGGTCGGCGGCGCGCTGGCAGCGTTGCTCGCCGCGCTCATCCTGCTGCGGGCCGCGACGCCAGCGGCGGTCGGCGCGGCGGTCGCGGGCGCGGCGACGGGGCAGCTTTCCTTCGGCGTCTGGCAGCCCTGGTGGATCGCGACGCTCGTGCTGGTCGCCGTCCTGGCCTACATCCAGCGCCGCACGCGGGACCTGTAGGCCTCGTAGGCCGCGCCGAAGCGCGCCTCCAGATAGGCTTCCTCCTTCGCGATCACCGCGCGGTCGAGCAGCCCGTGCAGCACCGCGACCCCCGCCCAGCCCCAGAGCGTGCCCCAGACCAGCGCCAGCCCCGCCGCGCCGAGCAGGAAGCCGAGATAGATCGGGTTGCGCGAGAAGCGGAACGGCCCGGCTTCCACCAGGGCGGCGTCGGGCCGGTCCGGCCGCGGGTCGTTGCCGGCCTTCACCAGCACCAGCACCGCCCAGCCGATCAGCATGATCGCGAGGAAGATCACCATCCCGCCGAGCCCCGTGATCGGCGGCCCGATCTGCACCGTCCAGAGCCGGTCGAGCAGCCAGGCCGCGCCCATCACGCCGGCGACGAGGACCGGCGGCGGGATCCGCACGCCGGGGCCGTGATCCTTCATACCAGATACCGCGGATCGTGACCGATCCGCGCCTCAAGCGCCGACGCCGTCGTGCCGGAGGCACGCCTGCGGCGTGACGCCAGCGTTGCTGGCCGCAGGTTGCGATCCATGGGAATCGGTATCACCCCGCCGTCTCCCGCTGCGGCAGCCGCATCCAGCCCGGGATGCGCGGGCGCAGCACCGCCGCGCCGCAGGCCAGCGCGCCGCCCGCCTCCGCCGCCTCGATCCGGAGCAGCGCGAGCCCGATGCCGTCGCGGCCCGAGCGCATCTCGCCCACCTCCGCGCCATCGCGCAGCACCGGCGTGCCGGGCGCGGGCAGCTCGCCTTCCACCGCCACCGGGAACAGCCGCTTCTTGAGCAGCCCGCGATAGCGCGTGCGCGCCGTCAGCTCCTGGCCCATGTAGCAGCCCTTGGTCCAGGAGATGCCGTTCAGCTCGTCGAAGCCGGCTTCGAGCAGCACGGTCTTCTGGGGCTCCAGGTCCGCGGCATCCGGCAGGCCGAGCGCCAGGCGGTGCAGGTCGTACGCCTCGGGCGATGCGTCCGCCCCGCCGGGCTCCAGCGCGCGCCAGCCCGCGTCCGGCAGGCGCGGATCGGGCGCGGCGAGGCCTGCGGGCTGCGCCGCGCCGCCCCAGCCCGCGCGCACCGCGAACCCGTCCGAGGCATCGCGCAGCGCGACCTTCGCCCGCAGACGGTAGCGCGACAGCGTCGTCACCAGCATCGGCGCCTGGTCCCGCGCGCAGTCCAGCAGCAGCCGCGCGCCATCGGAGAAGGCGAAGAAATCCGCCAGCCACTTTCCCTGCGGGGTCAGCAGGGCGGCCCAGACGGCGCGGCCGGGTTCGGCGAGCGTCACGTCGTTGGAGACGAGCCCCTGGAGGAAGCCCAGGCGATCCTCGCCCGTCACCTCCACCACGCCCCGTCCCGGCAGGGATGCGATCGGCATGGGGCGGAAGGTGGGCGGCCGAGGCCGGGGATGCAACCGGGCGCAACCGTGCTACCACCCGCGCCCGGCCATGCGTGTCCTGTTCGTCACCGCGACGCGGATCGGCGATGCGGTGCTGTCCACCGCGTTGCTCGATCACCTGTTGCGCACCCACCCCGAGGCGCGCTTCACGGTGGCCTGCGGCCCCGCGGCGGCGGGCGTCTTCGCGCGCATGCCGCGGCTCGAGCGGCTGATCGTGGTGGCAAAGCGCCGCGTCTCGCTGCATTGGCCGCTGCTCTGGGCGCAGGTCGCCTTCACGCGCTGGGACCTGGTGGTGGATCTGCGCGCCTCGGCGCTCGCCTGGATGGTGCCGGCGCGCCGCCGCGCGGTGGGCAAGGGCGGGCGGCGGCCGGGGCATCGCTTGGCCCATATCGGCGCCGTGCTCGGCCTTCATCCGCCGCCCTGGCCGGTCGCCTGGACGGCGCCCGAGGACGAGGCGCGCGCCGCCGCGCTGCTGCCGGGCGGGCCCTGGCTCGTGCTCGGCCCGACCGCGAACTGGGCCGAGAAGGTCTGGCCGGCGGAGCGTTTCGTCGCCGTCGCGGAGGCGCTGACCGCGCCGGGCAGGGCGCTCGCCGGCGCGCGCATCGCCGTGCTCGGCGGCCCCGGCGAGGGGGAGCGGGCGATGGCCGCGCCGGTCCTCGCCGCGCTGCCCGATGCGGTGGACCTGGTCGGCCGGCTGGCGCTGCCGGAGGTCGCCGCCGTGCTGCGCCGCGCCGCGCTCTATCTCGGCAATGATTCCGGCCTGATGCATCTGGCCGCCGCGGCGGGCGCGCCGGTGGTCGGGCTGTTCGGGCAGTCGGATGCGCGCGAATACGGCCCGGCGGGCCCGCGCGCCGTCGCCGTCTCGGCCGATGGCGAGCCCTTCCGCACCACGATGGCCGCGCTGCCGGTGGAGCGCGTCGTCGCCGCGTCGGAGCGGCTGCTGCGAAGCACGGTGGCCGCCTGATGTCCGGGCGTGACTTTCCGGGCCGCGCAGGCGGCCCCGCGCACAGGCGGCCCGCATGGCCCATCGCACCAGTGCGGAGGCGCGCAAGCCAAGCGCGCGGAGCGCGCGCCCGGCGCCTGAGGGCAGCCAAGTGAGGGTGGCGCATGTCATGGCGGGCGCGGCGGAAGGCGGGGCGGAAGGCTTCTTCGAGCGCCTCGTCCTCGCCCAGCACGCGCAGGGCCTCGAGGTGCTGGCGGTGATCCGGCGCAACGCGGCGCGCGCGGCGCGGCTCGCGGCGGGCGGCCTCGCGCCGGTGCAGCTCGGCTTCGGCGGGCCGCTCGACCTGTTCACCGCGCCGCGGCTGCGCGCGGCGCTCCGCGCCTTCCGGCCGCAGGTCGTCGTCGCCTGGATGAACCGCGCCGCCCGCTTCGCGCGCCGCGCCTCCACCGGCGCGCCCTGGGCCCTGGTGGGCCGGCTCGGCGGGCAGTACGACCTTCGCTACTATCGCGGCTGCGACCTGCTGGTGGCGAACACGCGCGGCCTCTGCGACTGGATCGCCGGGCAGGGCTGGCCGCGCGAACGGCTCGCGCATCTCCCCAATTTCGCGGCCGACCTCGCCGGCGCCGCGCCCGCCGCGCTGCCCTTCCCGCGTCCGCTGCTGGCGATGGGGCGACTGCATCCCAACAAGGATTTCCCCACCCTGCTCCGCGCGCTGGCGCGGCTGCCGGAGGCGCGGCTGGTGCTGGCCGGCGAAGGGCCGGAGCGCGCCGCCCTCGAAGCCCTGGCGCGCGAGCTCGGCGTGGCGGACCGCCTCGCCTTCCTCGGCTGGCGGCGCGATGTCGGCGCGCTGCTCGCGGCCTCCGGGATGCTGGTCGTGCCCTCCCGCATCGAGCCCCTCGGCAATGTCGTGCTCGAAGGCTTCAGCGCCGCCCGCCCCGTCATCGCCACCGCCGCCGAGGGCCCGCGCGAGCTGATCGCGGATGGCGTGAACGGCGTTCTCGTGCCGATCGGCGACGACGCCGCGCTGGCCGCCGCCATCGCGGCGCTGCGCGACGATCCGGCGCGCGCGCAGGCGATCGCCGCCGCGGGCCGCGCCGACTTCGCCGCGCATCATGCCGAGGCGCCGGTGCTGGCCGCCTGGGCCCGCTTCCTCGACACCGCCGCCGGGACGCGCGCCTGATGTGCGGCATCGCCGGGCTCGAATTGAAGCAGGGCCGCACGCCGGACGAGGCGGTGCTGCGCGCGATGGCGGCCGCGCTCGCGCATCGCGGCCCGGACGGGTCGGGGCTGCACGTCGCGGACAATGTCGGCCTCGCGCACACCCGGCTCGCGATCATCGATCTCGCCACCGGCGACCAGCCGCTCTTCGCCGGACCGGCGGCGCTCGTCGCGAATGGCGAGGTCTACAACTACCTCGAACTCCGGGCCGAGCACGGCTTCGCCACCACCACCAACAGCGATTGCGAGCCGCCGCTGCATCTCTACCGGCGCGACGGCCTGGAGGGCTACGCGGCGTCGCTCCGCGGGATGTACGCGATCGCGCTGCATGACCGCCAGGCGCGGCGCCTCGTGCTGACGCGCGATCCCTTCGGGATCAAGCCGCTCTACGTGGCGGAGATTGCCGGCGGCCTCGCCTTCGCCTCCGAGCCCCGCGCGCTGCTCGAAGCCGGCCTCGTCGCGCCGCGCATCCGGCGCGAGGCGCGCGACGAATTGCTGCAACTGCAGTTCACCACCGGCGCCGAGACGATCTTCGAGGGCATCCGCCGCGTGCTGCCGGGCGAATCCCTCGTCGTCTCCGATGGCGCCATCGTCGAGCGCCACCGCCGCGCCGCGCTGCCCGGGGGCGGGCCGGAGGCGATCACGGAAGCCGCGGCGCTGGCCCGCTTCGATGCCGCCTTCGAGGAAAGCGTGCGCCTGCATCAGCGCAGCGACGTGCCCTACGGCCTGTTCCTCTCGGGCGGGCTCGATTCCAGCGCCGTGCTGGCGATGATGGCGCGCCTGAACGACCGGCCCGTGCGCTGCTTCACCGCACGCTTCGACGTGGCCGGCGCGGCCGACGAGCACGAGGCGGCCGAGGCCACCGCGCGCGCGGTCGGCGCGAGCCACGCGACGGAGACGGTCACCGAGGCGATGGTCTGGCGCCACCTGCCGGAGATCGTCGCGGCACTGGACGACCCGGCGGCGGACTACGCCATCATCCCGTCCTGGTTCCTCGCCCGCCGCGCGCGGCAGGAGGTGAAGGTGGTGCTCTCCGGCGAGGGCGGGGACGAGCTGCTGGCAGGCTATGGCCGCTACCGCAGCGCGATGCGGCCCTGGTGGCTCGGCGGGCGGCGCCCGCGCGCGGGCGGCAGCTTCGACCGCGTGCCCGATGTGCTGCGCGCCGCACCCGCCGCCTGGCGCGACGGGATCGCCGCCGCCGAATCCGCGACCGCGACGCCGGGGCGGACTCGGCTGATGGCGGCGCAGGCCGCCGATATCGCCGAATGGCTGCCGAACGACCTGCTCATCAAGCTCGACCGCTGCCTGATGGCGCATGCGGTGGAAGGGCGCACGCCCTTCCTCGATCCGGGGATGGCCGCGGCCTGCTGGCGCCTGCCCGATTCGCTGAAGCAGCGCGGCCGCAGCGGCAAATGGCTGCTGCGGCAATGGCTCGCGCAGCACCTGCCGCAGGCGCGCCCCTTCGCGCCGAAGCAGGGCTTCACCGTGCCCATCGCCGCCTGGATCGGGGCGGCGGGCGCCCGGCTCGGCCCGCTGGTCGCGGCGCAGCCCGGCGTCGCGGAGATCGCGAAGCCCGACCGCGTCGCCGCCCTGTTCCGCGCCGCCGCCACCGACAAGCATCGCGGCTTCGCCGCCTGGCACCTGCTGTTCTACGCGCTCTGGCACCGCGCCCATGTCGAGCGCGCCGGCTTGCGCGGCGATGTGTGGGAGGTGCTCGGCCCGCGCGGCTGACCCCGGGGCCGTCACGAGGGCGTGAGACCACCGCCCCCGGCCGCGCAAATCGCATGCGCGGCGCGCCCCGGCGGCGTTACAACCGTCGCGCCCGTCCGGAGTCCAGGGGAGAAGATGAGCGCCGCCGAGGCCGAGGCCCGCGCCGAGCGCGTCGCCGCCGCCTTCGGCCAGGCGCCGCTCGCCGTGCTGATCAACGCGCTCAACGCGCTGATCCTGGCCGGCGTGCATGTCGCCGACGGCGCCGGCGCGCCGGTGCTGGTCTGGTTCGCGCTGGTGGTGCTGGTCGGCCTCGCCCGCCTCGCGCTCGGCGCCGCCTGGCGGCGGGACGCGGCGGCGGCGGCGCGCGCCGCGCGCTGGGGCGTGGCGAGCGCGATCGCCGCCGGCGCCAGCGGGCTGCTCTGGGGCGGCGGCGCGGCGCTGCTCTGGCCGGAGGCGCCGCTGCTGCAGCTTCTCTGGGTCTTCGTGCTGGGGGGCATGTGCGCCGGCGCGACCGCGCTGCACTACGCGCATCTGCCGACCGCGCTCGCCTTCGTGCTGCCGGCCGGGCTGCCGGTGGTGGCCCGCTTCGCCGCCGAGGGCGCGCCGGCGGGCCTCGCCGCCGCGGCGATGACGCTGGTCTTCCTCGCCGCACTCGCCGTCATCAGCCGCCGCGCCAGCCTGATGTTCGGGGAGCTGGTGGCGCTCAGGCTCGACGCGCTGCGCCAGGCCCGCGCGCTGGATGCGGCGAATGCGCGGCTGCGCCAGGAGATGGCCGATCGGCGCCGCGCCGAGGCGGAGCTGCGCCAGGTGCAGAAGCTCGAGGTGATCGGCCAGCTCACCGGCGGCATCGCGCATGACTTCAACAACCTGCTGATGGCCGTCCAGGGCAGCCTGGAGCTGCTCCGCAAGCGTCTCGCCGGGCGCGAGCCGGGCGCGCAGCGCCTGATCGAGAACGCGCTCGCCGGCGCGCAGCGCGGTGCGGCGCTGACGCAGCGGCTGCTCGCCTTCGCCCGGCGCCAGGCGCTGCAGCCGCAGCGCGTCGCCGTGCCGGAAGCGGTCGCGGCGATGGAACCGCTGCTCGCGCGCTCGCTCTCGCCGGGCCAGCACCTGGCGACGCGCTTCGCGCCGGACCTGCCGCCGGCGCTGGCCGATCCGGCGCAGCTCGAACTCGCGCTGCTGAACCTGGTGCTGAACGCGCGGGACGCGATGCCGGATGGCGGCACCATTGAGATCGCCGGCGAGCCGCGCGAGCTGCTGCTGCCGCAGCACGGCCTCGCCCCCGGCCGCTACGTGCTGCTCGCGGTGCGCGACGAGGGCGTGGGCATGGACGAGGCGACGCTCGCGCGCGCCGTCGAGCCCTTCTTCACCACCAAGGGCATCGGCCGCGGCACCGGGCTCGGCCTCGCCATGGTGCATGGCTTCGCCGAGCAGTCGGGCGGCGCGCTCCGCCTCGAAAGCCGCCCCGGCGCCGGCACCCGCGCCGCGCTCTGGCTGCCACGCGCCGAAGCCGGCGCTGAGCCGCCGCCCGAGCCCGAGCCTCTTCCGCTTCCTTCCCTGCCGCCGCCCGGCAAACGGCCGCTGACGGTGCTGGTGGTGGACGACGATCCGCTGGTGCTGGCGAGCACGGCCGCAATGATCGAGGATCTCGGCCATGCCGCGATCGAGGCGCGGAGCGCGCCGGAGGCGCTGGCCCGCCTCGCCCAGGGTGCGACGCCCGACCTGGTGCTGACCGACTTCGGCATGCCGGGGATGACCGGGGGCGAGCTGGTGGCCGAGCTCGCGCGCCGCCGCCCCGGCCTGCCGGTGCTGCTCGCGACCGGCTATGGCGAGCAGCGCGCTATCTCGGCCGCGGGGGTGCCGCGGCTGGCCAAGCCCTTCGACCAGGCGGCGCTGGCCGCCGCGCTGGCCGAGGCGATGCGGCTGCCCGCGACGCCGTGAGGCGAACTTCGCGCGATCGCGCCTTGCGGGCCGGCGATTCAAGCTGACATTCTGCCGCGTCATCCGGACAGGGAGGGGTGCGCCCCATGGCGAAGCTCAACGTCAACGGTCGCGTGGTGGAGGTGGACGCCCATCCCGACACGCCGCTGCTCTGGGCGCTCCGCGATCACGTCGGCTTGACCGGCACCAAGTATGGCTGCGGCATCGCGCAATGCGGCTCCTGCACCGTGCAGATCGACGGGCAGGCGATCCGGTCCTGCGCCACGCCGATCTCGGCGCTGGACGAGAACCAGAAGATCGTGACGATCGAGGGCCTCTCGCCCGACGGCAACCATCCCATCCAGCGCGCCTGGCGCGAGCTCGACGTGCCGCAATGCGGCTTCTGCCAGTCCGGCATGATCATGGCCGCCGCCGCGCTGCTGGCCGAGAAGCCGCGCCCGACGGACGCCGACATCGACGCCGCGATGAGCAACATCTGCCGCTGCGGCACCTACAACCGGGTGCGCGCGGGCATCCACCGCGCCGCCACCGGCGGCAGCACGGGCTGAGGGAGGCGACGAAGATGAACGCGATCCACGAGATCCGCCCCTCCCGCCGCGCCGCGCTCAAGGGCGCGGGCATCGCGGTGCTGGCCTTCGCCATCCCCGGCAAGGTGTTCGGCCAGGCTGCCGCACCGGCCGCCGCGCAGCCGCCCGAGATCACCGTCTGGGTGGTGATCCACCCCGATGACCGCGTCGTGCTGCGCATGGCGCGGAGCGAGATGGGCCAGGGCACGCGCACCGGCCTCGCCCAGATGATCGCCGAGGAGCTGCATTGCGACTGGGCCAAGGTGACGACCGAATACGTCACCCCCGGCCAGTCGCTGGCGCGCAACCGCGCCTGGGGCAATTTCCTCACCGCCGGCAGCCAGGGCATCCGCCAGAGCCAGGACTATGTCCGCCGCGGCGGCGCGGCCGCGCGCATCATGCTGGTGCAGGCGGCGGCCAACCGCTGGGGCGTGGAGGCCGCGACCTGCACCGCGAAGGACAGCGTGGTGACGCATGGCCCCACCGGCCGCACGCTGCGCTACGGCGAACTCGCCGCCGAGGCCGCGCGCATCGCGCCCCCGAACCCGGTGCCGCTCAAGGACCCGCGCGAATGGACGGTGATCGGCCAGTCCGTCCCGCGGCTCGACACCGCGGACAAGACCACGGGCAAACTGATCTACGGCTCGGACCTGAAGATGCCCGGGATGCTGGTGGCGGTGCCGAAGCGCTGCCCGGTCTTCGGCGGCACGGTCGCCAGCTTCGATGCGGCCGCCGTGCGCGGCATGCCCGGCGTGCGGCATGTGCTCCAGGTGGGTGAGGGCGCGGTGGCCGTCGTCGCCGACACCTTCTGGCAGGCCAAGACCGCGCTCGATGCGCTGCCGATCACCTGGAACAAGGGGGAGAACGCGAATGTCTCCTCCGCCACCATCGACGCCCGGCTGACCGAGGGGCTGGACGCGGCCGAGGCCTTCATCGGCAACAGCAACGGCGATGCGCGCGCTGCCATCGCCGCCGCCGCGCGGCGCGTGGAGGCGGTCTATTCCTACCCCTTCCAGAACCACGCGCCGATGGAGCCGATGAACGCGACGGTGGTGTGGACCCCCACGCGCTGCGACGTCTGGTGCCCGACCCAGAACGGCGAGGCCGCGCTCGTCGCCGCCGCCCAGGCCGCCGGCCTGCCGCAGGCGCAATGCGACATCCATCGCGTGGACCTCGGCGGCGGCTTCGGCCGGCGCACCACGCATGACTGGCTGATCGACGCCGTGCTGATCGCGAAGCAGGTGCCGGGCGTGCCGATCAAGACCATGTGGACGCGCGAGGAGGACATGGTGCAGGGGCGCTACCACCCCGTCACCAAGGCCAAGCTCGTCGCGGCGCTGGATGCGAACAACGAGGTCACCGGGCTGCACATGCGCATCTCCGGCCAGTCCATCCTGAGCTTCGTCTTCCCCACCGCCCTGCAGCAGGGCCGTGACCCGGTGCAGTTCCAGGGGCTGAACGCCGGCGGGGCGGAAAGCGCCATCGGCTACAGCTTCCCGAACCTGCTGATCGACCATGCGATGCGGAACACGCATGTGCCGCCGCATTTCTGGCGCGGCGTGAACCACAACCAGAACGCCGTCTATCTCGAATGCTTCCTGGACGAGGTCGCGCATGCGACCGGCCAGGACCCGCTGGCCTTCCGCCGCAAGCTGATGGCCAACCACCCGAAGCACCGCGCCGTGCTGGAGGCGGTGGCCGAGCGCATCGGCTGGAGCGGCCCGGTGCCCGCCGGCGTGCAGGGCCGCGGCATCGCGCAGCAGATGGGCTTCGGCAGCTATGTCGCCGCCGCCGCCGAGGTCTCGGTGAACGACCGGGGCGAGCTGAAGATCCACCGCATCGTCGCCGCCACCGATTGCGGCTACGCGGTCAATCCCCGCCAGATCGAGATGCAGGTGGAAGGCAGCTTCGTCTATGGCCTGTCGGCGCTGCTGCACGGCGCCTGCACGGTAAAGGACGGTGCGATCGAGCAGACCAATTTCGACACCTACCCCGTGCTGCGCATGGAGGAGATGCCGAAGGTCGAGACGATCGTGATGCCCTCGGGCGGGTTCTGGGGCGGCGTGGGCGAGCCGACGATCATGGTCGCAGCACCCGCCGTGCTGAACGCGATCTTCGCCGCCACCGGCAAGCGCCTCCGCAACCTGCCGATCGCCGGCCAGGACCTGCGAAGGGCGTGAAGCCTCTCCCTCCCCTGCGAAGCGGGGGAGGGTCAGGGTGGGGGCATCTTCTGGCGCTGTCCGTTCTCTTGGCGGCGCCCGCCTCCGCCCAGGTCGCGCCCTTCGCGGTGGTGGAGGACGCGATCCCCTCGCCCCTCCTCAACCTCCCGGGCGACCCCACCCGCGGCGCCGCCCTCCTCCGCAACCGCGAGAGCGCGAATTGCCTCATCTGCCACAGCATCCCCGACCCGACGGAGCGCTTCATGGGTGAGATCGGCCCCTCGCTCGCCGGCGTCGGCGCGCGGCTCGCGCCCGGCCAGCTTCGGCTACGCCTGGTGGACCCGACCCTGCTCAACCCCGCCGCCATCATGCCCGCCTATCACCGCACCGAGGGCCTCGCGCGCGTGGACGAACGCTGGCGCGGCCGCCCGGTGCTGACGGCGCAGGAGATCGAGGACCTGGTCGCGTATCTCGCCACGCTGAAGGACTGAGCCCGATGCGACGACGCCATGTGCTGCTGCTGCCCGCCGCCGCCGCGCTGCCCGCGCGCGCCGAGGACAATGCCTTCGCCGCCGCCGAGCGCGCGATCCTCGCCGGCCGCGCGCCGCGGGCCGAGGGCATCGCGATCGAGATGCCCGTGCTGTCGGAGAACGGCAATTCCGTGGACCTCGCCATCCGCGTCGAGAGCCCGATGACGCAAGCCGACCATGTCCGCGCCATCCATGTGTTCTCCGAGAAGAACCCGGTGCCCCATGTCGCGACCTTCCATCTCTCGCCGCGCGCCGGCCGCGCCGAGGTCGCCACCCGCATCCGCCTCGCCACCACCCAGCGCATCCTAGTGCTCGCCGAGACCAGCGCCGGCGCCGTGCATCGCGCCGAGCGGGAGGTGATCGTCATCCTCGGCGCCTGCGTGGAGACGGGCTGACATGGCCGAACCCATCACCGCCCGCATCACCCTGCCGCCCCGCGCCCGGCGCGGCGAGGTCGTCACCATCCGCTGCCTGGTGCGCCACCCGATGGAACGCGCGGTGGATGCCGCCGGCCTCACGCCGCTGCCGCGGAAGATCCTGCACACGATGCGCGTGACCTATGCCGGGGCGGAGGTGTTCCGCATGGATCTCTCCCAGGGCATCGCCGCCAACCCCTACGTCGAGTTCACCACCATCGCCGTCGAGTCCGGCCCGATGGTCTTCGAGTGGGAGGAGGATGGCGGCGCGCGCTACCGGCGCGAGGTGCCGCTGGTCGTCGCGTGAAGCGCGCGGTGGTGCTGCTGCGCGTGAAGCGCGCGCTGGCGCTGCTGCTCGTCGCCGCGACCGCCGGCGCGCAGGAAGTACGGCCTTCGCGGGATTTCCTCTCGCCGGAGCTGCGCGCCCAGCAGGAGGACCCCTCCCGCCACCCCGCCTGGCTCTGGGTGGAGGATGGCGAGGCGCTCTGGCGGCAGGGTGAGCGAAGCTGCCAATCCTGTCATGGCGGCATCGAGACGATGCGCGGCGTCGCGGCGCGCTACCCCGCCGTCGCGGCGGATGGCGTGCTGCTGAACCTCGAGGCGCGGATCGAACGCTGCCGCGCGGACCACCAGCGCCAGCCCGCCTTCGGCCATGAATCCGAACCGCTGCTGGCGCTGACCGCCGCCATCGCGGCGCAGTCCCGTGGCCTGCCGATGTCCGTCGCGACCGAGGGCCCCGCCGCCGCCTTCCTCGCCGAGGGCCGCGCCTTCTATGAGACGCGGCAGGGCCAGCTCAACCTCGCCTGCGGGCAATGCCATGACGACAATGCCGGAAGGCGGCTGCGCGGCGACGTGATCTCGAACGGGCTGCCGACCGGCTGGCCGGCCTATCGGCTGGACTGGAACACGCTCGGCTCGCTGCACCGGCGGCTGCGCGCCTGCTCGCTCGGGGTGCGGGCCACGCAATACCCGCTCGGCTCGCGGGAATACCTCACGCTCGAACTGTTCCTGGCCAGCCGGGCGAACGGGATGCCGATGGAGGCGCCGGGCCTCCGGCGCTGAATGCGCGCCGAGGCGCGGATTCCACGCCATCCGGCCCCGCGCAGCACGATCCCGCGTGCTCCCACGCCGCGGCACGTGGTTTGCTCATCCACTCCCAGCCTCATCAAGGGGAGAAGGAGAGACGTCATGCGCGCAACCCGCCGCACCGTGCTGGGGGCGACCCTCGCCGCGCCCTTCCTCAGCCTGCCGCAAGCCCGCGCCCAGGCGCCGCGCGAGCTCCGCATCGGCTTCACCCAGGATGCGCTGACCCTCGACCCCGCGAACCACCGCAACCGCGAGACGCAAACCATCATCCGCAACATCCATGACGGCATCCTGACGCGCGATGCCGAGATGCGGATCCAGCCCGAGATCGCAGAAAGCTTCCGCGCGGTGGACGCCACCACCTACGAGATGAAGCTCCGCCCCAACATCCGCTTCCATTCCGGCGACATGCTGGACGCGGAGGACATCAAGTTCACCATGGACCGGCTGACCAAGCCGAACGCCATGGGCGGCCAGACCAGCCCCCGCCGCGACCTGGTCGGCCCGCTGGCCGACACGGTGATCGTGGATGCGCGCACCGTGCAGCTCAAGCTGTCCCAGCCCTGGGCCCTGATGGCCGCGATGCTGCCCTTCAACGAGGTGGTGAACCGCCGCCATGTCCAGCGCGTCGGCCAGGACGGCATGCAGACCCGCACCGACGGATGCGGGCCCTTCAGGCTGGCCGATTGGCGCCGCGGCGAGGCGGTGATCCTGGAGCGCTTCGCCGAATACTATGGCGGCTCCACCGAGATCCCCGGCGCCGGCCCGGCGCAGCTCGACCGCGCGATCTTCCGCGTGCTGCCGGAGAATTCCTCCCGCGTCGCGGCGCTGCTGGCGGGCGAGGTGGACATCATCAACGAGCTGCCGGCCTCGGCCATGCGCCAGGTGGAAGCCAGCCGCAACGCGCTCGTCGCCAAGGTGAACGGCACCCGCACCTTCTTCGTCGCGATGAACAACGCCAAGGCGCCCTTCAACGACGTCCGCGTGCGCCGCGCGCTGAACCACGCGCTCGACAAGGGCGCGATCATCTCCCGCATACTGGCCAACACCGCGACGCCGCTGCGCGGGGTGATGAGCCCCGACGCCTTCGCGTTCAACGCCGACCTGCCCGAATACGCCCACAACCTGGACCGCGCCCGCGCCCTGCTGGCCGAAGCCGGCGTGGCGCAGGGGACGGAGATGGTGATCGACTGCATCGGCGCGCTGCGCGAGATCGGCGAGGCGATCGCCGCCCTCCTCTCCCGCACCGGGCTGCGCGTGCGCGCCCAGGTCTGGGAAGGCGCGGTGGTCGGCCCGATGTGGCAGAACGCCGAGCGCCGGCGCGAGCGCGACATGTACCTGACCAGCTGGGGCAACGGCTCGCTCGATCCGTCGGACATCATGCTGCCCACGCTCAAGACCGGCGGCCGCGGCAACACCGCCGGCTTCTCCAACGCCGAGGTGGACCGCCTGCTCGACGAGGCGGAGACCGAGGTGGACCAGGCGAAGCGCCGCGCCGGCTATCTCCGCGCGCAGCAGATCGTGAGCGAGCAGGCGCCCTGGATCTTCCTCTGGCTGCCGCAGGATCTCTACGGCGTGTCGCGCCGCGTGCAGAACTGGAAGCCGCAGGCCGATGCGCGCATCAACCTCCATCGGGTGCGCGTCGCCGGGTGAGGCGCGCGAGGCCGCGGACCGACATGCGGCCCGCGCAGCGGGCCGAGGCCGCGAATGCGGCCCGCCGGCTATCCGGCGAGCCAAGCGCGCGGAGCGCGCGCCCGGCGCCTGAGGGCGACAAATGAGCCTCTCGCGCATACTGGAGCGGCTGGTCCAGCTCCCCATCGTCCTCCTCGGCGTCAGCCTGGTCGTCTTCCTGATGATCACGCTGACGCCGGGCGATCCGGTGGAGATCATGCTGGCCGACCAGCGCGCGAGCGACGAGCAGGCGGCGCTGCTGCGCCGTGATCTCGGCCTCGACCGGCCGATCCTCGAACGCTTCCTGATCTTCCTCGGCAATGCGCTGACCGGCGATTTCGGCATCTCCTTCTTCCATCGTCGCCCGGTCTTCGAGGTGATCGCCGAGCGCCTGCCGGCGACGATCGAACTCACGCTGGTCGCCCTTCTCGTCGCGGTGCTGGTCGCCGTGCCGCTCGGCGTCGCGGCGGCGGTGAAGCGGGATTCCTGGCTGGACCGCGCGCTGTCCGCGATCTCGCTGTTCGGCGTCTCGCTGCCCGGCTTCTGGTTCGGCATCCTGCTGATCCTGCTGTTCGCCGTGAACCTCGGCTGGTTCCCGGTGGGCGGGCGCATCCCCTTCGGCGCCGAGGTTTCCCGGGTTACCGGCTTCCTGCTGATCGACACGCTGGTCGCCGGGCGGCCGGACGCCTTCCTCCGCGCGCTCTCGCATCTCGCGTTGCCGGCGATCACGCTCGGCCTGCCAACGGCCGCGCTGCTCGCCCGCGTGATCCGCACCGCGATGGCGGAGGTGCTGGCCTCCGACTACGTGCTGTTCGCGGAGGCCAAGGGCCTCTCCCGCGCGCGCGTGCTGTTCCTCCATGCGCTCAAGAACGCGCTGATCCCGGCGGTGACGGTGCTGGCGATCGAGACCGGCTCGCTGCTCGGCGGCAACATGATCGTCGAGACGGTGTTCGGCTGGCCGGGCCTCGGGCGGCTCGTCGTGGAGAGCATCTTCGCGCGCAACTACCCGCTCGTGCAGGCCGCGGTGCTGCTCTATGCGGTGACCTATGTGCTGCTGAACTTCTGCGCCGACCTGCTGTATGCGGCCTTGAATCCCAAGGTGCGGCTGTGAGTGCCACGGCCGCCGACCTCCGCCCGCTCTCGCCGACGCAGCTCGCCCTGCGGCGGCTCGGCGGCAACCGCACGGCGCTCGCCTCGCTCGCGGTCATCGTGGTCTTCGCCGTGCTCGCCCTCTTCGCCCCGCTCATCGCCCCGCAGGACCCGGCGGATGCCGACCTGTTCCGCCGCCTCTGCGGCCCGGCCTGGACGGGGCAGGACATGGAGCCCGGCTTCGTCCTCGGCTGCGACGGGCTCGGCCGCGACATCCTCTCCCGCCTCATCCACGGCGCGCGCGTCTCCCTCTCGGTCGCCGCGCTGGTGGTCGGCATCGCGGCGGTGATCGGCACGCTGGCCGGCCTCGCGGCCGGCTATCTGCGCGGCTGGACGGACACCATCGTCTCGCGGCTGGTGGATACGCTGCTCGGCTTCCCCTATCTCGTCTTCGCGATCGGGCTGATGGCGATGATGGGCCCCGGCCTGCACAACATCGTCCTCGCCCTCGTGCTGAAGGAATGGGTCTTCACCTGCCGCGTGGTGCGCGGGGAGACGCTGGCCGCACGCGAGCAGGACTATGTGGAGGCCGCGCGCGCGATCGGCTGCCCGCCGCGCCACATCATGCTGCGCGAGATCCTGCCCAACGTCCTCTCGCCCGTGCTCGTCGTCGCGACCTTCCGCATGGCCTATGTGATCATCATGGAGGCCTCGCTCTCCTTCCTCGGCCTCGGCGTGCAGCCGCCGACGCCGAGCTGGGGCTCGATGGTCGCGGACGGGCGCGATTTCCTCGTGGATGCCTGGTGGGTCTCGACGCTGCCCGGCCTCTGCATCCTGGCGCTGGTGCTGGCGATCAACCTGGCGAGCCAGGGCCTGCGCGACGCCTTCGACCCACGGCTGCACCAGTCGTCATGAGCGCGCTCCTCGAAGTCAGCGGCCTGCGAACGGTGTTCCCCACCCGCCGCGGTCCTCTCGCGGCCTGCGACGGCGTGGATTTCGGGATCGCGGCCGGCGAGGCGCTCGGCGTGGTCGGCGAGAGCGGGTCCGGCAAGTCCGTCACCTTCCTCTCCGTCCTCGGCCTGATCCGCCCGCCCGGCCGCATCGAGGCGGGCGAGATCCTGTTCCAGGGCCGCGACCTCCGGCGCCTGCCGCCGGCCGAGCTTCGCGGCCTGCGCGGGCGGATGGTGGCGCTGGCGATGCAGGATGCGCTCTCCGCGCTCAATCCCTCGATCACCATCGGCACCCAGATCATTGAGACGCTGCGCGCGCACGCCATGCCCGGCGACCACCGCGCGGAGGCGGTCCGCCTGCTCGCCCGCGTCGGCATCCCCGATGCGGCCAAGCGGCTGGCGGACTATCCTCACCAGTTCTCCGGCGGGATGCGCCAGCGTGCGATGATCGCGATCTCGCTCGCCGCCCGCCCCGCGCTGCTGGTCGCCGACGAGCCCACCACCGCGCTCGACGTGACGATCCGCGCCCAGGTGCTCGACCTGCTGGACGAGCTGCGCGCCGAGCAGGGGCTCGCCGTCGCGATGATCACCCATGACCTCGCGGTGGTGGCCGAGCGCTGCCCGCGCGTGATGGTGATGTATGCCGGCCAGGTGGTGGAGACGGGCCCCACCGCCGAGGTCATCGCAGCACCACGCCATCCCTACACGCGCGGCCTGATGGAAAGCCTGCCGCGGCTCGACGACCCCGACCGCCCGCTGCATCCCATCCCCGGCCAGGTGCCGGACCTCGCGACGGTGGATGCCGGCTGCCGCTTCCGCAACCGCTGCGCGCTGGCCATCGCCGCCTGCGCCGGGCCCGTCGCGCTGGCACCGGCGGGCGAGGCGCGCCTCTCGCGCTGCCTCCGCGCGGCGGACGTGACATGACCGCGCTGCTCGCGGCATCGGGCGTCGTCAAGCACTACGCCCTCGGCCACGGCCTCGGCGAGCGGCTGCTCCGCAAGCCCGTCCGTCTCGTCCGCGCCGTGCAGGACGTTTCGCTGACCGTGGCGCGCGGCGAGACGCTCGGCCTGATCGGCGAGAGCGGCTGCGGCAAGTCCACCCTCGGCCGCCTGCTGCTCCGCCTGCACGAGCCCACCGCCGGCTCCATCCGCTTCGACGGGCAGGAGATCGCAGCCCTGCCGGAGCCCGCGCTGCGGCCGCTCCGCCGACGGATGCAGATCATCTTCCAGGATCCCTACGCCTCGCTGAACCCGCGGCGGACGGTGCGCGAGATCGTGGGCCTTCCCCTCGCCCTGCACGAGAAGCCGCAGGCGGCCGAGCGCGAGGCGCGCGTCGCCGCCATGCTCGACCGCGTGGGGCTCGCCCGCGCGCATCTCGACCGCTACCCGCACCAGTTCTCCGGCGGCCAGCGCCAGCGCATCGGCATCGCCCGCGCGCTGATCCTCAAGCCCGATTTCGTCGTCTGCGACGAGCCCGTCTCCGCCCTCGATGTCTCCGTCCAGGCGCAGGTGCTGGCGCTGCTGCGCGAGTTGCGCGACGAGATGGGGCTCACCCTGCTGTTCATCTCGCATGATCTCGCGGTCGTCGCGCATCTCGCGGCGCGGATCGCGGTGATGTATCTCGGCCGCGTGGTGGAGGAAGGGCCGCGCGACGCCATCCTCCGCGCGCCCGCGCATCCCTACACACGCGCGCTGCTCGCCGCCGTGCCGCGGCTCGGCGCGCCGGAAGCGCGGACACCCGCCCCGCCCGGCGAGCTGCCCTCCCCGCTCGCCCCGCCGCCGGGCTGCGCCTTCCATCCCCGCTGCCCGCTCGCCGGCCCGCGCTGCAAGCGCGAATTGCCGCGGCTGGCCGCGCTGCCCGGCCCCGGCCATGCCGCCGCCTGCCACCTGCATGACGGCGGCGTCGCATGACCGCGCTCGTCATCCTGCGCGGCAGCGCGCGCGAACGCGGCCGCGGCCAGGCCGCCGCCTGCCCGGAGATGGCGCCCGCCGTGCGCGAGGCCATCCGCAGCCGCAACGCCGCCGCGCCGCGCTTCGAGCCCTTCCTCGCCGCCCAGTACGAGACGACGCGCCGCCTCGCCCCCGAGGCGCTCGAGGAGATCGCCGGCATCGCCGAGGCCTTCGGCCTCGATCCCGCCGAGATCTTCGATTTCCTCCATATCGGCTGCCTGAACGACCTCGCCGCCGCCCCGCGCGACACCGATGGCTGCACCGCCTTCGCCCGCGACGGCATCGTCGCCAAGAACCGCGACTTCCGCCCCGAGCATGCCGCGCTGCAACGGCTGTTCCTGCACGAGGACCCGGCCTGGGGCGGTCGGCGCGTGCTCTGCCTCGGCTCGCTCGGCGCGCCCGGCGCCTGGTCCTCGGGGATGAACTCCGCCGGCTTTGCGCTGGCGGATACGCAGATCCCCACCGCCGATCACGGCCCGGGCATCCTCCGCTACTTCCTGATGAACCGGCTGCTGGCGGACTGCGCCGGCGTGGATGACGCGCTCGGCGCGATCCGCACGCTGCCGCATGCGGGTGGCGGCAGCCTGGTGATGGCGGACGCCGCCGGCGCCGGCGCCGCGGCGGAGCTCCGCCATCGCCGGCTCGACATCACCGAGGCCGCCACCGTCGCGCACACCAACCATTACGAGGCCGCGCCCGACCCCCTGCCGCCGGTCGGCCATTCCATCGGCCGGCTCGCCACGCTCCGCGCCGCGCTGGCCGAGGACCCCGCGCGCGATCCACGCGCGCTCCTCGCGCTCCACGCGCCGACCGCGCTCTGCCGCCACGCGCCCGACCCCTCCCCCACGCTTGCCGGCGCCGTCTGGAACACGAGGACGGGGGAAGCACTGGTCGCCCTCGGCCCGCCCTGCACCGCCGCCTGGCGCCGCTTCGCCCCCGGCCCGGAGGGATGGCGCGAAATCCACGCATGAGCGTATCCTCCACGCCAGGAAAGGTCGTGGAGATGCCGCAGGGCGAGCTGCTGGGCGAGCATGAGAGCATCCGCGCGGTCCGCGCGCTCGTCGCGCGCATCGCCGCGAGCCCCGTGCGCCAGGTGCTGATCTATGGCGAGACGGGCACCGGCAAGGGCCTGCTGGCCCGCATGCTCCACCGCCTCTCGGCGCGCGCGAACCGCGGCTTCGTGGACGTGAACTGCGCCGCCATCCCCGCCAACCTCATGGAATCCGAGCTCTTCGGCCATGAGCGCGGCGCCTTCACCGGGGCCGCCGGCGCCAAGCCCGGGCTGATCGAGGCGGCGGATGGCGGCACGCTGTTCCTCGACGAGATCCGCGAGATGGACCCGCAGCTCCAGGCCAAGCTGCTGACCCTGCTCGATACCCAGCGCTACCGCCGCGTGGGCGCGGTGAAATCCACCGGCGTGGATGTCCGCTTCGTCGCCGCGACGAACAAGATCCTGCTCTCCGAGGTCGCCGCCGGGCGCTTCCGCGACGATCTCTACTGGCGGCTCCAGGTGGTGCCGGTGAACATCCCGCCGCTGCGCGCCCGCGGCGACGACGTGCTGCTGCTGGCGGAGGCCTTCCTCGCCCATCACGGCGCACGCTACGGCCGGACGATCCGCGGCCTGGAACCCGCGGTGGCGCAGGCCTTCCGCCGCTATTCCTGGCCCGGCAACGTCCGCGAGCTCGAGAACCTGATCGAGCGCATCGCGCTGCTGGAGGACGAGGACCGCATCCTGATGCGCCACCTCCCCGACCGCCTGCTGCGCGAGGTCGAGGGCCGCGCCCCGCCACCCGCCGCCGGCATGGGCGAGGGCGCGGCGCACCTGCCGCTCCATCTCGGCTTCCATGCCGGGACGGAAAGCTTCCAGAAGGCGCTGATCACGGCCGCCCTGAAGGAAGCCGGCGGCCGCCACGGCCGCGCGGCGCAACGCCTGCGCCTCTCCCGCCACGCGCTGCGGCACCAGATGCTGAAGCTCGGAATGGGCTAGCCGCACCCTCCCCCGGTCCGTGCCCTCCCTCCCCCGCATTGCGGGGGAGGGAACGGCCCCATTGGCACGCCGCATGCAACGCGGTGCCCCATGCAAAGGCACGCCGCATGACCGAAATCAGCATCCTCTGCCCCACCGGGCATCTGGGCTTCACGCCGCTCGAGCCGGCGTCCTTCCGGGCCGGCTGCGCGCTGCGCCCGGATTTCATCATCGCCGACAGCGGCAGCTGCGACATCGGCCCCTACCCGCTCGGCGCCGACGGCCAGGCCAGCCCCGCCGCCTGGCAGCGCCACGATGTCGAGATCATGCTGCTCGAGGCGCGCCGCCTCGGCGTGCCGATGATCATCGGCTCGGCCAGCGACACCGGCACCGATCGCGGCGTCCGGCAATTCGCCGACCTCGTCCGCAGCATCGCCGCCGAGCACAAGCTCACCCCCTTCGTCATGGCGACGATCTTCTCCGAACTGACGCGCGAGCAGGTGATGGAACGCATCGCCGCCGGCGCCACCGTGCAGGGCCTCGACGGCCGCGCGGACGCGGATGCCGCGACCATCGCGCGCACCGACCGCATCGTCGCCGTGATGGGCGCCGAGCCGATCGCCGCCGCGCTCAAGGCCGGCGCCGAAGTGGTGATCGCCGGCCGCGCCTCGGACTGCGCGCTGTTCGCCGCACCGCTGCTGAACGCGGGGATGTCGCCCGCCACGGCCTACTACGCCGGCAAGCTGATGGAATGCGCGAGCTTCTGCGCCGAACCCTTCATGGGCAAGGAAAGCATCCTGGGGCGGATCAGGGAGGACGACATCCGCGTGACCGCGATGCACCCCGGCCAGCGCTGCACCCCCGCCTCGCTCGCCTCCCACGCCATGTACGAACGCCGCGACCCGTTCCGCGAATACGTCGCCTCCGGCTACGTGGACATGAGCCAGGTCCGCTACGAGCAGTGGGACGAGAAGACCGCGCGCGCCACCGGCGCACGCTTCGTCGCCTCGCCCACGCCGATGGTGAAGCTCGAAGGCGCCGGCAAGGTGGGCGAGCGTCGCCTCGCCATCGTCGGCATCCGCGATCCCTACACCATCGAGAACATCGACAAGGCGATGGCCTGGGCCCGCGCGCGGCTCGCCGAACGCTTCGGCGCGCCCGAGACGGCGGGCTGGACCGTCCACTACCACGTCTACGGCCGCAACGGCGTGATGGGCGATCTGGAGCCCACCCCGCCGCTGCGCCCGCACGAGATCGGCATCGTCGTCGAGACGGTCTGCCAGGACGCGAAGCGCGCCGAGGAGATCTGCGCGCTCGCCGCGCGCAACCTGTTCTACGCGCGGCTCGCGGAAGTGAAGGGCACCGCCGGCGCGGCGGCGCTGATGTCGGACGAGATCCTCGTCGGCAAGCCCGGCTACGAATGGACGCTGAACCACGTCATGCCCGTCACCGACGCCGCGGAACTGTTCCGCACCGAGACGACGGTCGTGGACGGCACCGCCGCGAGGAAGGCCGCCTGATCATGCGCAACATGCCGACGCTGCGCGACCTCGCCAGCACCATCCGCAGCAAGAACGCGGGCGTGGACCACATCACCTTCGACCTGATCTTCCGCGAGCGCGCCAACTTCGAACGCGTGCGCGATTCGAAGGTACTGAGCCCGGACAGCGTCGCGAAGCTCTACGGCATCGCACGGGACCGTGTGACCGACTTCGTGGTGTTCGAACCCGCCAACGCCATCAAGTTCACCATCCGCCGCAGCCGCCCCTCCGGCAGCCCCGGCGAACACGACGTCTTCGGCGCCCAGCAATACGCACCGCTCTTCGATATCGAGATCCCGTAGGCGCTGGGGTTCTCGCGGGCCTTGAGGGGGGCGCTGCCCCCCTCAAACTCCCCCCGCCAAGGGCCAGCG